>OGXS01000379.1_pt1 | contig 43319 bp, 46 predicted proteins | sample 1576371 | NCBI WGS metagenome assembly OGXS01 (sample SAMEA3541475, study PRJEB24748) | human gut metagenome | biome: human gut; feature: human-associated habitat; material: faeces | place: China | collected 2012
CAAAGATCTTTTTGTGATCCGCTTCTTGTGTGTAAGAAGCTTTATTATTTTATCACAGTTCTTTTTGTTTGTCAAGAACTTTTTTAATTTATTTTGTTGTTCTGAGCTGTTCTGCTCTGCAACAACTTTTATATAATATCATTTCTGATCTCATCTGTCAAGAACTTTTTAACTTTTCTTTCAGATCTGATCTCTATTGTTCTGATCGTTCTCCGTCAGCAACTTTTATAGATTATCACATCTGATCACTTGTGTCAAGAAGTTTTTTTATTCTTTTCAGAAGCCAGATCAGCTCCGATGTTATATTTTCCTGCCGCTCTTTCAGCGACGTTGACTATCTTACCACAGCTGTATACAGTATGTCAACAGCTTTTTTATGTTTTTTCGACAATTATTTTTGCCATCCATATATTGTGTTTTTCTTTATCAAAGCTACAATATATGGATGGCATTTTTCATTTTATAATAGATACGTTATATTTATGGTTCCCGAAATTTAAATACGCACTGTATTTTTCCTTCATGATATCTAAAAATCCTGCCTTCTAAAATATTTTCTTCATAGAATGGTTTCATTACCCAGAATCTGTCTTTTCCTGATTTTAAATAGAAGTTTGTCATCAGCTCATATTTTTTCTTTTTTGCATACTGCTTCATATCCTTTGAAAATTTTGCTATCTTTGGATAATTATTTTCGGATACGCCTTCCTTCTTCTTCAAATTTTCCAGATGATTTCCCTTTCGGTATGTTACCTCATCTTTCTTTAAATCAATGACTATACTCTTAAGTTCTTTATCATCTTTAGCATTGATTGTTTGATCTTTTGAATTATATCTGCATTCATTATAAATTAGATATTTTTCTCCATCTTTGGATGGATAAAACATTGTTGATTCTTCATTATAATAATAATTCATTCCATATGGATGCAAATCTATGATCTTATTGATCTTATATGTATGATTCTTCTTGTTCTCATTCAGCACAAGAAAGTAATTACCTATCACAGCTGTGATTTTCTGATCAGCAACTTGTATGATATCCAAGTCGTTCAATTCTTCCTCTTTTAGATTCTCGTAAAAATCCTCGTAGCTCATTGTCTCTAGTTTCTCTGTTTTTACAACTTTTGCATCATTTGTATTCGTCTTCTGCTTTGACTTTGTTGTCTGATCCTTCTGACATCCTGCAAGTACGATGATCAGAAGTAACACTATCATAGATAAAAATTTCTTCATAGTTAACTCCTTTCCTATCCTGCCTTTATTGTTTTAACCTACCATATTTTCATTATATCATTTCTATATTTATCCATCAACTTTTTTTACTTTTCATTCATAAGATTCTCCTATAAAATAAAAATGCAGTTCTGCATTTCCTACATACAAAACTGCATTTCTTCTATAATAAAATTTATTACAGATATTCTTCCAGCTGATCGATCGAACTTTCATCCGTTGACCAGCTTGTTGCAAATCTCACAACCGTATGGTTATCATCGTATTTCTCCCAGAAACCAAATTCTACATTCTCGCTCAGTTCTTTCATCTTCTCATTCTCAAGGATGATAAACTGCTGATTCGTTGGAGACTCTAAAAAGAATGTATATCCTTTCTTATGGAAGACTTCTTTTAATTTCTCTGCCATCTCAATCGCATGTTTACTGATTTCAAAATAAAGATTGTCTGTAAACAGGGTATCAAACTGGATTCCCAGCAATCTTCCTTTAGCTAATAATGCGCCTCTTTGCTTAATCTGTGTCACAAAATGTTTTGGTGTATTATGATGTGGAAATACGACTGCTTCTCCACATAATGCTCCTACTTTGGTTCCCCCAATATAAAATACATCGCTTAGTTTCGCAATTTCTTCTGGTCTCAGATCATTTTCTTTACTTTCAATTCCGTAACCTAATCTCGCCCCATCAATGAATAATGGAATTTCATAGTTTCTGCAGACATTTGAGATCTCTGTTAGTTCCTGTTTCGAATACAATGTTCCATATTCTGTAGGAAATGAGATATAAACCATTCCAGGATATACCATATGTTCGTGATTATCGTCTGAATAAAAATCTTCGATATATTTCCTAATATCTTCTGCTGCTAATTTTCCGTCCTTTTCTTCTAATTCGATCACTTTATGTCCACTATATTCAATTGCTCCTGCTTCATGAACACTGACATGTCCTGTTTTTGCTGCGATCACACCTTCATAAGGAGCAAGCATTGTACTGATGATCACCTGATTTGTCTGTGTGCCTCCGACTAAGAAAAAGACCTCTCCATCTGGACATTGAAATGCCTGTTTGATCTTTTTTTTTGCCTGTGCACAATATTGGTCCGTTCCATATCCACTTAAGTTTTCCATGTTTGTTTCTAGTAATCTTTGCATAATTGCTGAGTGTGCCCCTGCGATATAGTCACTTGCAAATGAAATCATATTATTGTCCTCCATTTTTCTTTCTGATATCTATTTTAGCACAAATTTTTTGCAACGAAAAACTATAACTTTATTTTCCATGGTTTTTGTCCGGAGTTCATAATCCTCTATCAGATCCTGTATCTCCATTCTGGCTTCTGTAAGGCCTGCCTTTAATCCTATGCTTTTCACTGCTAACATCAATGCCAACAATCATTGTTGTTTCTTTTACTTGCTCAAATTTCTATATTTTATCAAAATTTGCAGAAAATTGATATATGATTGTCAAGAAAGAATCCTGCTTTGTAGATTTCCTATGAAATAAAAAAAGCCTCCGAAAACCATCAAAATCATAGTCTTCGAAAGCTTTTTAACTAAACTATATTATTTTACTGTAACTTTTACTTTCTTTGCGCATCCGTTAATTGCATATACATATACATAGCATGTTCCTTTTTTCTTTGCTGTGATCTTTCCTTCTTTAGATACCGTCGCTACTTTCGCATTGGATGTGGCATATCTTATTTTTTCTGTATGTGCGATTACTGGAAGTTTCTTATTTTTCTTAACAATACTTGCTTTGATTTTTGCTGTTTTTCCTGTTGCTAATACATAAGAAGTTTTCTTTAATCTGATATTCTTTGGCTCTGTCTCAGATTTATTTTTTCTTCCGACTGCATGGAATAGATTTGTTTTTCCAATCTCCTGTTTCTTTCCTTTTACTATCTTGTATGCAACAACATAGCATTTTACATTGTTTTTCTGATTTATCTTTTTCTTGTCAAGCTTGCTGATCGTAACGGATGAAGATTTCGTTGATTTCACAAAAGTCATCTTATCCTTTCCACAATATGATAAATATACATCATATCCATCTGCACCTTTTACTTTACCCCAGCTTACTTTGATTGACTTGCCCGTCTTGATACTGAATTTGGAATTTAATGTCAGTTTATTAGCTTTTACGTTAATTTTGTTTCCATCTGCTTTTGGTTTTGCTACAGCTTTTGTCTGTACTTCTTTTGTCTGAGTCGCAAATGCCTCATTGGTAAATGTTGCTGTGTAAGTTGTAATCTCTGCTTGTTTTTCAGATTGCTGTTTTGTGACTTTAGAAGTCGTCTTCACTTCTTCTTTTGCTTTTACATCCTTGCATTTTTTACAAATGATCGTTGCTGTACATGTCGTATGATCTTTGCTCCATGTATAAACCGGATCTCCATAATCATGTCCATTTGCTTTGATCACAATATCAGATTCATTAAGCTCATTTGTCGCATTCTCATCTGCAAAGCATTTCTTATCTTCCTTACAAATATAATATGCTTTATTTCCATCTTCTGTACATGTTACTTCTTTTGCTTTTACATATTCCAGATGACGTTTATGAAGATGCCCTAGTTTGTTTGCAATGATCCAACCACACTCTGTACAGATCTGATCTTCATTTTCTGTTGGTTCTGTAATATTGGCTGTATGGGCTTTCTTATCTACTTTTGTGCAACCATCATTTTTACATACTTTCCAATGACCTGTCTGATCACTCTTCCATTCTCCACTAAAATCATGTTCTTTGGCAGGGATGAACACATAATCACATCTCTTGCATGTAACCGCTGTTGTACAATCTCCATCATCAGCATTTTGTGTATGACCTAAAGCTCCTTTGGTCTGTTTTCCTGTTGTCTGAGTTGCAAATATATTGTTTGTAAATGTTGCTGTATAAGTTGTAATCTCTGCGTCTGTACAAGATTGCTGTTTTGTAATGCTTGCTTTCGCATCAACTGTCTCATTAACCTTTTTGCCACAATCAGTACATACAGCGCTTGCTTTACATTTGCTGTTATCTTCATTCCATTCATATTTAATGTTAGAATATTTATGATCTGCACACACTTTTACTTCTTTTGTTGTGCTATTTCCTGCGACATCTACTGCGGTGATCGTATGTACTCCATCCGTTGTTAATTCATAAGTACCGCTATTTCCTAAAGAAGTTTCACCATCTTTTACATCCGCTAATCCACTGTCTGCATCACTCACCGTAAATCTTACAGAATCTTGATATTTTGTCGCTGATTCAATTCCACTGATCACTGGTGCTTTTGTATCTAATTTATAGTCTATAGAACCTTTATATACTTTTCCGGTACTTGTATCTTTTGTGTAAAATACTCTTTCTGTTTCATTTGTAGAAAATTCAATACTTTCTTCAAACTGATCTGATGTTTTTCCAATCGTATAACCACTTACTGCACGAACTGTAACTGCTCCTTTTGCCCAACCATTAGCATTGATGCCCGTTGTAGAATACATATCCTTTGTTGCAGTTCCATAAGAAATTGTAAATGTCCATTTCGTATTTGTAACATTAGCTATTTCGTTATACTCATCATTTCCAGAAATATCAACTTTTACTGTGTAAGTTCCTACCGCTTTCGGTGTTTCTGTCATTAATTGACCGTTTTCATTATAATATTTTACAGCGATATTACCACATGCAATTCCATCTTTTCCAGTTACTGTCGCCGCCTTTTCTTTTCCGTCATAAATCAAATCATTTGGTGCAGTGAATGTAAAATCACTATCTGCCACTGTTTTCTTATTTGAAAAATCATAGGTTGTTGAGGATGAGCTTATGTCATTAGCTTTATATGCTGCTGTTATTCCTTCTAAATGAATTTTCCCATACTCAAACTTTGCAGTGCTACCTGCTTGTAATCCATAACTATTCTCAGTGGCTCCGTCAGCGCTTGCTGTCACATTACCTCCATTTAAAGTAAAAGTTCCGCTACATTCGATTCCTCGGCTTGACCCCCCTGATGAAGTACTTGCCTCTGCGATCAATTTTCCTCCATTGATCGTAACTCCATTCCTTGCATATATTCCACTACTTCCGTTTGCCTTCTGACCAATTGCTGTAATCGTTCCACTATTTATAATCAGGTTGTTTACAGTAATTCCATGACTTGTGTAACCTGTTCCCCCTGTAGTAATAAGACTACCACTTCCACTAATTGTAAGTTTCCCATTCACACGGATACCAGATTGCCAGTTACCACTTAAAGCTGAAGCCGAATTTGTAATCTCGTTCTTATTTTTCAAGACAAGATTCAAATCTCTGTATGAATGTATCACGCCTTCACCAATTTTTGATTCCTGACAATTTAATCCATCCAACGTAAGTGTCTTTGTACTCGGATCATAACTCCATCCAACTCCTGACAAATTCTCATCCGTAACCTCTGTATTACCAATCCAGAGCTCATAAGAAGTTGCTGCCTTTACGTTCACCATCAAACCTGGTAACATCGTCACGATCATTGTGCACGCTAATAGACATGCCCAGATTTTCTTCATCATCTTTTTCATTTATTACTCCCCCTTTGTAATTTTTGTTTCGTTTCCGAACAGATGATCATAAACTTCTTTTTCATTATACTTGTTTACTCATCCGATTTTTCTATCTTGCGTGAAATGTCGTTTTGAAGGTGTGAACTGTATCTTGATTTCATTGAAAGTGACTTCATTCTATATTAAAATAAGATAAAAGCTAAATTTATACTACATTGGAGAAAAAACATGCTAAAAATCGCTATCTGTGATGATAGTCCATTATTTTTAGAACAAGCCAGATCTGCTGTTTTAAAATGGTCGGACGAAAACCAGATTTCAACTAAACTATACATTTATGAAAATGGGGATGAACTGATCGCTACCAATATGGCAGAACCATTTCATATTATTTTATTAGATATTCTTATGCCTCTTTTAAATGGCATGGACACCGCCCGTGAACTCAGGCAATATGACAAAACCGTGAAGATTATTTTTTTAACTTCTTCTCCGGAATTTGCGTTAGAATCTTATGATGTGAAAGCTTACAGCTACCTACTGAAGCCTGTCACTTATGAGAAATTAGAAGAAACGCTGAATGAATGTGTTAAGACTTTTGCGATCGATCCAAAACATCTGATCCTTAAAACAGCTTTGGGATATCAAAAAATTTATTTTCATGAAATCGAATATGCCGAGGCACAGAATAAAAAAGTTCATTTTCACCTGCGTTCCGGAAATTCTATAGAATCCGTCGATCCCTTTCATTTCTTTGAAGATCAGCTTTCTTTGGAAGACGGTTTTTTCAAATGTCACCGTAGTTATCTCGTTTATTTGATGAATGTAGAACATTTTACTTCCTCAGAGATCACTACAAAATCCGGGAAAAAGATTCCCATTGCCAGAGCTTATTCCAAAGCTTTTAAAGAAGCGTATTTTGCACAGATGTTTCAAGATTCTTAAGAGAGGTAGATTATGTTTATTGGTGTGTTAAATATAGTTCATAATGCGACTACATTGTTATTCGGAGTCTTTGCGTCTGCGGCTTTTCTTGGTATTCGATTAAATCGAAAAAATAATCTCACTTTGTTATTGTTTTCCTGTGTTTCTGGGGCAATTCATCTGTTTGTTTACCACTTATACGGAACTTCTTTTTCTGAGCAGCTTTATCCTTTGATTACACACATTCCACTTGTTTTACTTCTTACATTATATTATAAGTATAATGCTGCAATTTCTATTCTTTCCGTTTTGACAGCATATCTTTGCTGCCAGATCAGCAATTGGATTGGTATTGCAGCTTTTGCGCTGACAAATCAACAATGGATTTACTATAGCGTCCGTATCTGTGTCACAGCGATCGTGTTTGTACTACTGATCCATTACGTCTCAGATATCACAGCACAACTTCTTCAAAAGCCAACCCGTTCCTTAATGATCTTAGGATTTATGCCTTTTGTTTATTATATTTTTGATTATGTAACCAGCATATACACTTCTCTTCTTTATTCCGGTTTAGAAATTGTTGGAGAATTTCTTGGATTTGTCCTTTGTCTTACCTATCTTATGTTTTTATTTTTATATTTCAAAGAATACGAAGCTAATAAAGAAGCCGAACAACGCAACCAGATTATAGAGATGAAACGTGTCCAATCCGAAAAAGAGCTAGAAGCTCTGCATCGTTCCGAACGTGCCGTATCAATCCTTCGTCATGATATGCGACATTTTCTTCTTAGCATTTCTTCTTATATTGAAAATAACGAAAATGAAAAAGCTCTTGATTATATCAACGAAGTCATTCACACTTCTGATAAAACTGCGCTCCAAAGATATTGCAAGAATAATATCATAAACTTAATTCTTTCTTCTCATGAAGACGAAATGAAAAAGAAACAGATTACTTTTCAATACACGAGTCAGATTCCTGAAAAACTAAGGATTTCAGATGTTGACCTGACTGCGCTTCTTTCCAATGGGCTTGAAAATGCGATTCATGCAGTTTCAGATTTACCTATGCCAAAGCGGATCATTAAGCTGGATATGCATATGAATCATGATAAATTGTTGATTTCTCTAAAAAACACTTACGCCATCAAACCTCAGATCATTGATGGACTTCCTTATACTTCTGAAGCCGGACATGGATTTGGTACGAAGAGTATCTGGTATGTTGCTGAAAAACAGAATGGAAATTGTCAGTTTATGGTGGATGATAGGTTCTTTACGATGCGAATCATTTTATAAGGATTAATATTATATTTTACACTTTTATTAATTGACATATCATACTAATTTCTAAATTACTGTATTTATGAGGATATCCGAACTGGAGATTTAGAGGGCTTTCACTCCCTGCTTGGGATTTTTATCAATTGCACCAATAATCTTATGGGGAAGATATGGCTCTTCCAAATATGCAATATCCTCGGCAGTTAATTTTATATTAAATGCTCCGGCTGCATCATCTAAATAACTTGTTTTTGTAGCCCCTATAATCGGCGATACAATCCCCTTTGCCCACTGCCATGCAATAGCAATCTGCGACATTTTGCAGTCATACTTTTCAGCTAGTTCCGCGGAGAGAATCTGACTTCCACTGCGGTCTTGCCAGGTGTCCGGCTGCAAGAGGACTATAGGGCATTAGCGAAACATTCATCTGCTTACAGAGATGCACCTAGTGCCCGAACCTTTCCCTCTTTTACAAGTTCATGCAATGCTTCCATAGTTTCTTCTAACGGTGTATCATAGTCAAATCTATGGATGATATATAAATCAAGTGACCTTCTCACTTTCTGCTTCATCCAGCGTCCAGTCATGCATGGTTCCGGCTTTCCCGAAACTCATACAGCCCACACATAATTTTGTCACTTCTATATCTGTATTCCCAATTTTACTGCATTCCATAGTCCACTCCTTATTTTAAGTTAGCATACTCTTTTTCTAATACTGCCTCGCACCACTCATTAGAACAGTCTACCCCGGGTACCTCAATTGCCAGATGTGAAAACCACTCGTCTGGAGCCGCTCCATGCCAGTGTTTTACTTCTGCCGGAATGTTTATACAGTCACCCTGTTTCATTTCTACCGCTTCTTTGCCTTCCTCCTGATAAAATCCACGTCCGGCAACACATACTAAAATCTGTCCGCCACCGCTTTTTGCATGATGAATATGCCAGTTATTTCTGCATCCAGGCTCAAAGGTTACATTGAAAATTCCAATCTGATCTGTGGATATCGGAGCCAGATAACTTTGTCCTACAAAATATTCTGCAAATGCATCATTTGGCTGTCCAATTGGAAAAAACATTGATTTCGCATGTGCTCTCATAGCCGCATCTTCATATGGCAAGTCTCCTTCTTCTGGCTGCCATACCTCCTTTGCCAGATGAAAAACTGCCCAGCCTTTTGGCCAGCCGACATAAAAAGCAACGTGAGTAATAATTGCTGCAATTTCCTTTTGTGTCACACCATGTGCCTTTGCGTTCTGTAAATGATAGATTAAAGAGGAATCTGTTATCCCGGAAGACATTAATGCAACCACCGTTATAATACTTCTGGTTTTAAGGTCAATATCCTGATTATTCCAGTTCTCACCGAAAAGAACATCATCATTAAAATGCGCAAATTCCGGTGAAAAATCAGTGAGTGCGTTTCTCCCGGCTGTCTGTACAATCTTCTTCATTTCATTCACCTTCCTTACAAAATACTTCTTACCCACTCTGCAATTTCTCGCTTTTCAGCTTTATGAAATACTTTACCTTCTATTATCACTGCATCAGGTGCTGACAGTTTAAGCTCACTTACGGTATTTCCAAATCCGCTTCCACCAGATGTTGCAAACAACACGATCTTTTTGCCCGAAAAATTATAGCTTTCCAAAAACGTATTCATAATTGTAGGTGCTACATACCACCAAATCGGAAAACCTAAGATGATCTCGTCATACTGCTCAACCGAAACATCTGTGTCGGATATTTCTGGTCTAAACTTTTTGTCACTCATCTCCACACTGCTTCTAGACTTTTTATCCATCCAGTTTAAATCTGCCTTTGAATATGGCTGTTTAGGCATGATCTCATATATATCTGCGTCCGCCGCTGACGCAATCATCTCTGCAATTTTTTTTGTTGTTCCACTGGCACTAAAAAATGCAACTAATCTTTTTCCCATAAATAATCCTCCTTATTTGCAAACAAAAATGTGTAAAGTATTTTCATACATACCTTACACATTTATTATAATCTTCATTATTATATTATGTCTAATGCCTATTTCAAATCATTTACTATGCCTTAAAGGCATTGATTTCGTCTATAAACTTATTCATTGCCAATGAATAAGGGATATTTCTTCTCCATGCAATTACAGTACTTGCAGCTATTTCAGGATACAGCCTTCTATGTACAAGCAAATCCTCTCTCCAATATTTTGTAGCACCTTCTATTGAAACCGGATATCCCAGTCCATGAGCTGCCATAACACCGGCATTCGTTCCAAGATTGCTGATAAATGAAATATGAAGCTTATTAAAATCCTTTCCAAACCAATTGGCAAGTTCGCTCTGCACATTTCGTCTTTTGGGAAGTATGAGTGGTTTATCTATGAGATCATCTTTTGTAACATACTCTTTACATGCTAATGGATCATCTGGTTTCATCCCAACAACCCAATGATCACTGTCCAGAATTCTGATATAGTCCAGTCCTTCTGTATTGACCGGTTCCATAAACAATCCAATATCCACTAACCCCTGATTCATCATATCATATACCGAATCTGCTGTTGCTGTATGTAAAACAATCTGCACCATTGGATATTTTTGCTTGTATATCTTGCAAATTTCAGCCAATCTTTCTACTGCCGCAAATTCACCGCATCCAATTGTGATCGTACCTTCAATCAATTCTTCTTTTTCCAATAATTCATTCATCATTTTTTCTTCCAGATCAAGGATCTCCAAAGCTCGTCTTTTTAATAATACTCCTGTCTCTGTAAGTGTGACACTTCGATTTCCCCTTATAAAAAGAGCTTTTCCAATCTCATCCTCCAATGCAGAAAGTTGTCTTGAAAGTGTTGGCTGTGTAATATTCAATTGTTCTGCAGCTTTCGTAAAATTTTGTTCTTTGGCTACAGTCAAAAAATATCGCAATATTCTGATATCCATTTTTATACACCCCTTTTACAAGCAAACACTGTTATTAAAGATAATTTTTATTCTTTTATCTTATTACCCATTCCTGTTTATTCAAGATAAATACAAGTATAGCACAGGAATATCTTATGCAACAATATTTGTCTCAGGCTTTTCGTATTTCTGAAACATAATCAGAAAGATAGATCCAACCTTCTATCCTATCATCTATGGTGCTTCTGTCTACGATGACAGAAGAATTTTGTTCATATAAAAATGGAGCTCTTGTTTTTACGCAAAAGCTCCATTCCTGTTTATTTCTATGTATTGTTTTTCTATATACATAGTGTTATAATTAAATATATAGAAATTTTTATTAAATGATGGAGAACATAATGGCAAAGAAAAGTTTTTATAAAATTGAAATGCTGTTTTTAAAAATTCTAGAAAAAGAAGACTGTTACGGATACCAACTAACACAATCCATACAAGATATCACAAACGGACAAATCAAAATTGCAGAAGGTACCATGTATCCAATTCTTTATAAATTACAAGACAAAGGTTATATCTCTGATCGACAAGTCAAGGTTGGAAAACGACAAACCAGAGTTTACTATCATTTAGAACCCGCTGGAAAAGAATATCTTTCTCAATTGACACATGATTATTATCAAATGATAGATGCTATTCAATCTGTCTTAGGGCCTAGAATTTAAAATAGTATATCAAAAAGTGAGGAGAACATCATGACTATAGCACGTAAATATATCCGACAATGCCGTACATTATTTCCTGTTTACGGAAAATCAGAGCGAACTTTTTTAAATCGATTAAAAGTTCAAGTAAATGAGCATTTAGATTTATTTCCAGATTTAAGCTATGAAAAATTAGTAGAACAATTTGGAACACCAAAAGAAGTTGTTATGGAATACTATGCTAACGCTGATGACGATTATCTATTAAAAAGAATGAATTTTGTCAAACATGTTCGTATCTTTTTATCTGTAATCGCATTTGCACTCATCGTATTCTTTGCATATCGTTCTTACGTGATTTACGAATCTTTTCAAGAAATTAAAGATTCTAAAATCATTTATGAAAACCAAGGTTCTATAGAAGAACTGCCACAGAAATAATCATGGAGGAATTATATTATGAAAAAAACACTTATTCTACTTTTTAGCTTTTTATTTATTTGGACTTCTACTTTTCCTGTAAAAGCTTCTGAGATCCAACCTATAGATTCTACAGATATCATTGAAGTTTTTGATGATGGTAGCTATATTGAGTCATTTACTGAAGAAAATATCATTATCACACTCTCTCGTAGTTCATCCACAAAATCTGCCAGAAGAACATATACCTATAAATCATCTACTGGGAAAACTTTATGGACAATTACTGTTACTGGAACTTTTTCATATAGCGGATCATCCTCAAGTTGTACAAAATCATCTATATCTACTACATGCCCTTCCAGTACTTTTAAACTATCTTCAAAATCAGCAACAAAACATAACTCCACTGCGACTGCTACTGCCTCATTTAAACAGTACAATGATTCTGTCTATTTAAGAACTATTACACGTAGCGTATCTATCAGTTGTGATAAAAACGGAAAATTAAATTAATATTAAAAAACTTAGCAATATTTATTGTTAGGTTTTTTTATTGTCAACTACATATATTTAAAAGGTATCTATTGACATATGTAATTTATCGTATATAATTATATATATCATACGTATGTAAAAAACTATAAATCATATTTATTTTTTAGGAGGTGCAATTCAAACACAAAACACTTGTTCCAGTTATAGTACTAGAAACACTTTTTATAAACTAACTTCAATAACTTAATGAAAAGGAGAAAAACTATGATAAAAATTATAAAAAAATTAAGCATTGCAATGTTAACCGCCAGCATATTATTTGCAACTATTGGAACAAGCGCACATGCAGCTTCTAAAGATAATAAAAAAATTCAATATTATAAAGAATACCAATCCATTATCAAAAAAGTAAATACTTCGAAAAACAAGCATTTACAGCTAAAAGATTTTTCTGCTATTTCTGAAAAAAATCTTCTTACTCCAACTAAATTTGAAAAAGTAGTAAAAGGTGATGAAGTTGCCGATTACGACGATATAGTTGCAACAAGTAATCTTCTACGTTCTTCCTCTGATTTAGAAGGAACATTTAGCAAAACAAAATCATTTTCTGTTAATGTATATTCAACCGAAAAAGTTACTATTTCATGCAAAGTTTCTGGTAAATATATTTATGATAAATCAAGAAAACGTTGCTTATTTGGTACTTTAAACAAGCCTAAATTTATAGTAAAAAATGGTAAATGGATTGATCGTGGATATGGACAAAAAACAATTGATGCCGGTCGAACTCTCACTTTAACAGTAACAGGAAAAGCTGTTGCTGGTACTAATATGAAACAGCCTTTCAGAAAATATATTGAATTTCCAATGAACACAAATGGTGAAATTGGATAATTACACTTTCATACTAATTGATATATAGAGAATACAGACTTAATCTTTAGAGTCTGTATTCTCTTATATTCTTATTGCACTCCTTTTTGTGGTACATTATCATTTTTTATCTCATTCCCATCTAAATCCCTTAATTTATTATCCTCTTGTTCTTTTTCTTCTTCCTTTTTTGTATCTGCTTTTTCTGTTGATTCTTCTTTTTTGTCTTGTTTTATTTTCTGTTGTGTACTTATCCTCTGTTGTGCCTGTTTTGCTTTTTGATTAGAACATGATCTTAATAAGAAACTCATGCAACTTAATAAAACCAGTAGTCCAACTGCTATGATCAAAAATTCTTTCTTCTGCTTTCTATCCATAAAATATCTCCTTTCCTACTTTGAAATGATCCAGAATGGTCCTCCTGCATCTGCTCCACTTCTTGCTTCATTGTATACAATATTAAAATCCCATGCGTTATTTCTCGCTTTACTGCCACAATCAGCAACTAAGATTTTCCCATCGCCTGTCATACCTCTTAGTACTATATAATGCCCACCGTTTGTGAAATGTCCCTTTGCCATGATTGCAACAACCAGCTTCTTTTCTGATAATGCCTGACTTAATGCTGATCGATTTTTTCCAATTCCTTTACATTTTAAATGGTACTGCTTGGCTAATGCCGGAATCACAGAATGTGACCATCCTGATCCTTTTACATAATATCCATGTTTAGCTCCCCACTGGCATGTCGTTAATGGACTGACTTTCTTTGAAAGTGTACTGATACAGATTGCCATGCTTGTGGGACCGCATCCTGCAGCACCAACCGTATTTCCCCCGAAATCTGTACCACCCCATCTTGGATCAGCCTGTGAATAATACACTACATCAACTCCACCATTGCCGGACAACATGGTAGTTCCGCCTACATTATTATATGTATAATATCTCATGACTAACTGGGCATGTTCTGGTGTCCCTTTCGCTCCTTCTGGCATTCTTGTCCGACTGTATTCCTGACTTAATGCAAGTGTATAAACACCACCATGCTGATTGATCCATGTGATCCATCCTGACATTCCGTAATTATATCCTTGAAGTGCTACCATAATTCTTCCAATGTCATATGGATTTTCAACCTTTGCTGCATTTAGGGCATCTCTTAATTCCTGAACTCCAGCGTTAATCGAACATTCTCCATGCCCTTTCGGAATTCCGCCTGGGCTATGACTATGTCCACCATTATTATTTTTTGTCTGGATACAATATAATCCATATGATCCTTCCGCTGCTTGCATTGGGTCTGGTTCGGCTCCTCCAGATTCCTGCATCATCAACGCTAATGCTAAATCTGTATATTCTCCAATCTTATACTGATTACAATATTTTTGTACCATCGGTCTCCATTTTTCTACCTCTGGACTTAAGCTTGCTGACTGTGTATTTTGATTTTGTATCGTAACTCCTGCAGAAAATATAACAATCACTAACAAAATGGGTAATAACAGACAAAACAGGGGAAGCAATGCTGGCAGGATCATCCCCATTGCAGCAATGATCTGTATTTTTATTTTTGACAGAATCATATTCATTGGTACTGATGCAACTGTTTTTGCAATTTCTTTTCCTTCTTCTTCATCTCCCTGTACATACAACATACTGCTCTTTACCAGATTTAATCCTGCCATTTTCCTTTGATAAACGCTCTGTTTTTTAACATCTTTTGCCATTTTTACAATCTTTTTTTCTATCTTCTGATCTGTCTTGGATGTAATCTTCCCATAAATTCCTTTTGCTCTTTGCAGGATTCCTGTTTTTCTTTCCTTTGGAATTTTATGATTTGTAATCCTATTTCTTTTTTGATGAATGGATGGATTTTTCTTCTTTTTATAAGAACTTCTTCCCTGATGACTGATCCACTGCGCATAAAGTTCTTCTTTCATTCTCTCATCTTTATTGATCCGATTTAAGATTTCTTTTGCAAATTTTTCTTGATTTGTCTGAGATAATCCAGAAAGAAGTTTCTTTCCTAGATGTTTTGCATCATGATTTTTGATCAGCTGTAGGATTTTTTGTACAGTAAGAAATGTCTTTTTCCCTTGTTTTACAGCTTTGACTCCGATTCTTGCTCCTTTTGATGTCACTGATCCTGCAATCATCAATCCCTGAACCATCTCTTTTTCCATTGGATCATCTGTTTTTTTGATTCCATCTTTGATCGTATTTTTTACAAATTGTTTTCTTACTGTTGTTTTTAACTCTGACTTCTCTGTTTTATTTAGCTTTAGTTCACTCTTATGTGTTTTTAGCTTCATCCAATCTCCTACCTTATTTCCTCAAAACTGTTGGTATTATAAAGTTGATACAACTTTTTCTCTGCCTCTGTTCCATTCTTTCTGTCCAAATAATTATTTAATGGCATAATATTTTTCCCAAACTTTAATAATCCTTGGCCATATTCACTGTTTGTAACATAGCTTAACTGGGCATTAGTAATATCTACGGTACGAAGTAATGTTTCTCGATCCGTTGGAGCCTGCTTTGCAAGATAGACAAATTCAGAGTTGGCCAACATTTCTTTTCCTTCTTCAGAGCGTAGAACCGTATCTACATTTTGTGTAATTCCAGTACAGATTCCCATATACTGTCGGTACTCCTTCCAAAACTTCTGCAGATATCCGGCAGAAAATGGATCAAGTAAAAGGTTATGAATTTCATCAATATAGATTCTTGTTGCTTTTCCAAGTTCATAGTTTTTCTTGATTCTTGCTTTGATATGCTCCAGTGTGATCAATAATCCCATTCCTCGTAGGGCTTCTCCAAGATCAGCTAAACCAAAACCGACCACTCTACTTGACATATCTACATTCGATTGATGGGAAAAGATATCAAGTGAACCACTGACAAATCGTTCAATTGACAGATTCAAAGTCTGTGCTTCTTTCTCTGGCATTCTTTCCAATTCTTTTGCAAAGTCAACCATTGTCCTCTGTTCTTTTTCTGCTCCTGAAATAATCGCTCCATACATCATTCGAACAGCACGATCGATCAGAGAACAATCAACTCCACTTAAATTTCCCATGGTAGCTTGCTGACAGATTCCATAAGCAAGGTCTACTTTCCCACCGATCACTTTTTCTGGACTGCTTTTTAATTCTTCCATATTTACTTCAAATGGATTGACATAAATATCACTACTTGATGTAATATTTAAAAATTCGCCTTTCATGAGTTGGCAGACATCCCGATATTCATTTTTCGGATCTAGCAAGAAAAAATCATCTTCCGAACCAATAAAAGTTTGTACAATCTCTCCTTTATTAAAGAAGCTCTTTCCTGATCCCGATGTTCCAAAAACAAAGCCATGGGGATTTTGCAAATTTTTTCGATCTCCACGTACAATATTTTTTGAAATCTGATTCACTCCATAAAAGCAACCTTCCTGGCACATTTCCTGTGTAGAAAATGGGACAAGTGAAGCAACCCCATTGGTAAGCATTGCCCTTAATGTCTTAATCTGGCGAACTCCGATCGGTAATGCAGTATTTAATCCTTCTCTTTGCTGACAATACAAAGTTTCTAAAACAATTCCAAATCGACTGGCTGCATTGATCAAAGATAAGGTATTTGATTCTAATTCTTTCTTTGTATCGGCTGTTGTAATGATTGTGACACTGGTATAAAACATTTCCTGATCCATCTTTTGTAAAGAATTTAAGACACTTTCAACTTCATCATGTTCCTGTCGTTTTTCCCAGGTAATATCTGTGGAAAATTCGCCTCTCTTGTTTCGCTGACGTTGCTGTTTTGAAATATCTCCTTCAACACCCATTAGTTTATTGGCAACAAATTTTGCGGAAACCTCTTTCGGTACTGGGATTACATCCACTGTAAATGTCAGATGTTGCGAAAGATCCATAATATCTCTTACAAAGTTATCTAATAATCCAGAAGCAAAATCTTTTACAAATAAAACTCTTGAAAATTTCCCTTCATCCTCAATAAAATCTTCCTTATAAGAAAGCTTCACATTACAGATGGTATTGAGATAATTCTTGCCTTTTTTAATTTCATCCCATGTTAATTGAAATTCTTCTTCCTTTCCCATGCGATAAAAATCATGCAGCGATTTTAATCGATCAATGGCATCCATAGCTGTTAACTTACTTCCAAATCTTCGAAAGGACTCTTCCAGATCATTCTCTAATGTTCGATAATATTCTATCGCTTTCTTATAATCTTCGGTCTGATGAAGAATCGTAAGGATCATATCCAATTCAATTCCTTGTTTTCCCTTAGATATTCTGTCATCTAACAGTTCGTTATAAGTTTCTCTCCATATGTCAAATTCGTCATTCTTCAGATCAAAAAGTGTCGTTTCTCGGAACTTTTGCATGTCTTTGTTCTTATTTTGTAAGGTCCATTTAAAACTAGTTCCCATCGAATTTAAAAATTTGCACCATGATAAAATCTTTCCTTCTTTTTCTTCCTCATCTAAAGTTGCAAAAGGAACATCCTCAAACCGATAAGCCTTACTATAGGAAGCTTTTTCTCCTCTTTTTCTTTTTTTCGGTGTATGACAAAACACTCCATTCTTCGCAATAGCAGTAATATCTATCGTCTGTTGAATACTTTTTGGTATTTTATAGACTGGAAGATCTTCTTTCGTTAACTGATCAATTTCTTCGTATTCAAATAATGGCATTCGTTGATTCCTCCATAAAAAAATAGATGGGACTCTCATGAGTCCCACCCGTTGATCTTATCGTTCCATATTTTTTTCTTTTTTGTGATTTAGAAATGTTGCTTTCTCTAATTGAAAATCTGGGCCTTTTACCTCATACACTTCATTTGATAAAAATTCTGATGGCTCTACAACTTAATAATTTACCTCTAATACTGCTTCTTTTAAAGCAAATAAATCCAATGGTTCTTCTACAAAACTCTGATCCACAATCAATACTTCATGGATGGAACTTGGCAAAACGTAATACCCATTTGGAAATTCCTTTTTTAAATCTTCCTGCACCTGTGGATACAAAATTGTAGATGCACCATTTAACCCTTCTTTATTACTTAATGAATAAACTGGCAATGCATCATTTTTATCGACTCTAATCTCATGTCCTGATGGTATTTGTCCATTTTTTTGAATACCTTCCGTAAGGGTTGTAAGATTTTGAAAACTTACAGGAAATACTTTTTCTGTATTTTTCATAGACAACTGGTACAATTGTTCTTCATTCAATCCAATACTGTTTGCAATTTCATTATTAATCGCCACACTTCCCATTCCAAATTCATTTTGGAATGCGATCAAGCGATACTCTATCAAAAAGTCTCCTACTTGCCGACACGGACAACTAGATAACTTATTGCGGTTTTTTTCTGCATTTACCATTCGAAAGAAAATCCGATCAGTAAATGAATCCATAAATTTTGTACTGACACTATTTGAAAGTTCACTTACCGTTTCCTGTAAAAAAGAATTAATACTTGCATCACCTTTACAATATCTTTAAAGTAGACCATCACTGGCATATCTACTAATGCTCCATTATCTTTAAAAACTAAACCTTCTATCGGAACTCCATTATTTTTTTGCTGCCATGTTTTTGAAGATACCATCATCTCCTCTGATACATATTCTCTTATATGAAGCTCTACATATTGAGTAAACTGGCTATATGTCATCATTTGATGTTTCCTCCTTCTTTTGTTCTTCGATTTTTCTTGAAATTTCACTAAAATATTTTTTCTTCTTTTCTGAATTTCTTACTTCTACTTCAATTACCATTTCTTCTTGATTCATAAATGCTCCTTTCATCAAAAATGAGGTATCAAAAACTGATACCTCATTCTTACGCTTTGTTATTTTTTCTTCTTTTTATAGATGATTGCTGCTGCAATTCCTGCAAGGATGACTGCCACTGCATATGGAGTTGCATTCGTCGTATCCCCTGTTTTTGGCATACTACTATTGGTTCCACTATTACTAGAAGTGCTAGATGGTGTTGAACTTCCTGGTGTTGCTTTTGTTGTATTTGGTACTTCAACAGTTACCTTGGCTTCTCCACCATTGATTCCTTCTCCATTTACATCGGCTTTATTGGTTAATGTTTTCCCAAGTGCTCCTTTTAGAACTTTTGCCTCATAAGTGACAGTCACTTCTTCTCCGTATCTTAGTGTTGGGATTTTTACTTCCATCTTATTGCCATCTACATTGATAGTATAATCTGTAATTCCCTCTACTTTAATACTATTTTCATCTAATTTCATTCCATCTGGAATCTGATCTCTGATCACCACATTTTTTGAAATTGTATTTTCTTTTTTCAGTCCAACTTTTACTTTATATTTTACTGTGTCTCCCACTTTATACCTCTTCTGATCTGCATCTTTCGTGATCGTAACATCCTGTTTCTTTACATCCACTGTATTATCCGCTTCTACTTCTTCTGCATTATCCCCCTTTGTGATCGCAGTATTTTGATAAGTTCCAGTCTTTGTAAAATTCACCTGATATGTTACCTGCAGTTCATCCTGGCTTGTCATATTTCTTCCTGTTTCGATTGAAAACTCATTTGCATTTGCAATAATCTTACAATCCTTTGTAATATCTTCTTTATTTAATATAACTGCAATGCTATCTGGAATGATATTGATTCCATCCCCTGTTACAAAGTAATCTTTTACAACTACATTTTTTGCTGTTGCATCAGATTTCTTTTCTTTAACAGTTAAAGTATAAGTTCCTGTATTTCCGACTGCATATTCGTGCTTGTCAGAAGATTTTTTGATGCTCAATTCTGGTGTAATTTCTTTCACTTCTACCACATTGTTTGCCTGATCTTCGTTTGTATTATCTGCCTTACTTACTGCAATATTGGTATACTGTCCTTCTTTTTCAAAGTTTACCTGATAATCGATGACCAACTTATCCTCATCGGTAAGATCTTTTCCAGTTTCAATCTTAAATTGATTTCCTTCTACATTGATCTTGCATTCCTGTGTAATATCTTCCTTGTTTAATAAAACTTTCAGGCTTGATGTATCATATTTCACACCTTCCTGCTGTACAAAAGTATCAGTTACAACAACATTTTTTGCAGTCAGATTTTCTTTTGTCTGTTTTACAATCAACTCATAGGTTCCATTTTCACCAACATTGTACTGTGTCTTATTTGATTTTTTCGTGATTTCTAAGGCAGGTGCTTTCATTTTCACATCGGCATCATCCTGTCCACCACCAGATGGTATCAATTCATCGTCCTTGATCAAATCTCCGTTTGTATTTTTTGTTGCTGGAACACTGAATGTATTTTTCAGATCTGTGGATAATGCTGCCTCATCTGTGATCGTAGCTTCATAGGTAACAATCATCTTATCTGTCCAATTGGTCATTTCCTTATATGGAGAAATTCCGATACATGGAATATCTGAATTGTTCATATTATATGGTGTCTGAATACTAAATCCTGATCCATCCTCTGCATAAGTAATATCAAGATTACTTGTTACATCTTTTCCTGCAACTAAAACTGCAACTGATCCTTCTTTGATTTCCAATCCTTTTGATTGTACTTCATCTTTTAACAGTAAATCTCTCATAAAGGTTCCAGGATTGCGATTGGTAATGACTACCTTGTATCCAACACTGTCTCCCACTTTATATTTGCTACTTGGTGCTGTTTTTTCTACATCAATTTTTGGAGAATTTACATAAACCTGCTTTGCATCTTTCTTTTCTGGAATACCTGCAGCAATTGTTGTGGCCGTATTATCAATCAAAGTACCATTGCTGGCTGTCAATGCTTTTGCATCATACTCAATGGTGATCGTTTTTCCAAATGGTAACGCATAATCTCCTTTTGACTTTAGAACCCATCCATTGCCAACTTGCTCGATCGTATAGTTTTCTGCGTCAATTCCACTCACTTTTACACTAGAAAAGTCAAACGCTACAGAATCTGGAAGAGATTCATCTCGGATCACAAAATAAGCTGTATCTGCTTCCTCATTTGTGTTGCTTACTTTCACGGTATAATGAATGATATCGTTAACCTGATGTTCATAACGATTCACACTTTTTACAATGTTAAGTCCTGGTGTCTGATCCGTTGTTGTGCTTAAATGAATTTCTGTCTCTGGACGATTTGTGATAGAATTCACTCCATTGATTTCCACATAAGCCACATTATTTTCTTTTAAGACTGTCTTATCTTCAGAATAATGTCCATGTTTTTCCCAGGTTTCTTTCAATGTCTGCATTTGTTCTTCCGTTACATCGGTAGGAATATCCATCTGCACATTGATTTCCATGGTATACGCTGCATTTTTATAGAAGTCTTTGTTATTTTTAGGATCTTTTAAGGATGCCACAACATGATTTCCTGTTGTTGTAATATCAAACCATTCTGATACATCATTTCCCTGATCATTGATGACTTTCACAGAATTGATCTTCATACATTCTTCAATCTCATCACGGAACACAAAGCTGTCATAAGGTTCTGTGGCATTTTGAGCAATCTTTTGTGTGACTGAATAGGTCCAGTTACTTCCAAGATCTCTCACATTATTTTTTACAACCTTTGATTCATCCTGATCAGAAACAGTTTTCTTTGGTCCTTCAATGTTTGTCTTTACCTGATTTGTTGGAAGATTTTTTCCATCGATGATGGTCTTTGCGCTATTATTTTCGGTAATTGTATTTTCTGTTTCTTTGTAATGCCCATGTTCTTTCCATGTATTTCTTAGTTCTTCCATCTGACTTTCTGTTGCGCCGTCTGGAATATTCATCTGCACATTGATTTTTAATCGATATACCGTATTTTTATAGAAATTAGGATTTTTACTATTCTTTAATTTGGCTACGACTTTATTTCCATTGCTTGTGATCTTAAACATAGAAGTTACATCTGTGACTTTCGCCTCTGCATTTTCTGCTTCGACTCGAATGGAATTAATTTTCATGCAACTTTCTATCTGATCTTCAAAACTGAAATTATCATAGTAAAAATTGGATGGCATGTTAGATGGAATAGACTGTTCTACGGTATAAGTCCAATTTCCCCCTAGATGTTCTACGGTGTTTTCTTTCACCTCTTTCTCATCTTGATCTGTAACGGTTTTCACTGGGAATGATGGTTCAAACTCTGTCATAGACTGTCCTGTTCCTACATACTGTTCCTGATTTGTTGGTTCTTCTGGTTTGATACGTCCAAAGGTATAAACAAATGAACTGTCTTCAAAGATAAATCCAACCGCTGTTTTAGATTCTCCGCTGTAATTGATATCATTATCTGCATAATAGAAATTTTTATTTCCATTTTTTAAATAACTTAATGTTGTATTGTTTGATACATACTGCCCATCAATCTTTGATGCCGATACACCAATGTACTGTCTGGTATCAATATCTGTAAGAGTAACATTGGATTTCAAAGTGACTTTCTGACTGGTTCCTGCTTTATAAAAAACATTATTCACTGTCATTTCTTCAATGCCGATATATACTGCATCTGTGATTCCTGATCCTAATGCAATATAACCATCCTGATTTTTATATTTCTCAATTGCTGTGATTGTTCTTACAAGATCAACCTTGACCCAATGTCCATTGCTTCCATCGGAATTGCACTGATAAACAGTCAAATCGGAAATCTTAATCTGAATGTTGTTTGCTGTATTCTTACTTGTCTTAAACCAAGTATATTTTTTCATAAAAGCCAGCAATTCTAAGTCTTTACCATTGAATTTGCTTGGAGCTGCACACTTTGTTCCTTTGGTTACGGTTACTTTCGTTGCACTTGTTTTTTGCAATTTGAATCCATAAGAAGCATCTACTTTCAGTGCCTTACTTTTATCCGATTCATAACTGGAGAATCGATGCGTCATCTGATCCCCATTTTTATCGGTATTTTGCCACTTATTCTTTGTACTGTCATTCTCTGTAATCTTATAAGCATTTCCCATGCTCGTCTGTGCTGAGACTTGCTTTATCTGATTCAAACCAATATTATTTAGACACATCACAGCCGTCGCTATAATGCATGCTATTTTTCTCGAAATTCTTTTTAATTTCGATAAGATATTGTGTTTTTTCATGTCTTCTTCTCCTTTTTTAATGCATTAAAAAAGCACCTCTTTCGGTGCATTGTTTCTGATCTGTATTTTAGGTGGACCACGCTGACACATCATTTTCCTCCTTTTTGGTACAAAAAAAGCAGATATACTAAACATATATCTACTCTTTTTGATTCATTTATTGTATTTGTGGTGCAATTCCAATTGTTCCTGCCATTAACTGTTCACTGACTGCATAATAAATTACAGGTTTTTGATTCTTATATCCTACAATCTTAATACCTAAGTATGACAAATCTCTGGAACTTTTATAGGTTGGTGAAAATTTGCCTGTCTGTCCGGATTCAATTTTTCCTTCATAGGTTGTTGGATCATTACAATCTGGTGTTGGGGTATTGCGTAAATTTCCTGTTGTTGCTGTGATATAATACAGTGTAATTCCATTCTTTGCATGATACCATTGCCACTGATTATCACTTTCTGTTTCCATATAGTAACTGATCCAGCCATAATATCCCTGCCCATGGCCACTTGTTGCATTCATAAATGCACGACCACTACTTGTTTCAATGATTGTTTTTGAATCATCATATTCCATTCCTGCTTCGTTCATCTGTTTTTCTACTGCAGATAGATTGATTGGATCATCAAATCCTGGAACTTTTCCTGTATATTTCTTTCCATCTGCTGTTGTATACTGTGCTTTTTTCGTATTTTGATCTTTTTTGTTGCTCTTTTTATTGTATGCACTGTATTTCGCAGATTTTATATACTTTCCTTTTTTATTATACAAAGATATTTTTGCTGTTGCATTTGCTGCAGGTCGTTTCATCAAAACCTTAAATGAGCCTTTTACTCTGCTTGCTGTTGTTTGATAGCTTTTATGATTCATGGTAACTTTAACTTTATATCCTGGTCTTGCATACCCTTTGATCATTTTATTTTTTGTTGAAAACTTTTGAACTTTTATGGATTTTGTTAATACATGGATTTTTTTCTTTGAAATATATCTCTTTCCTCGATATACCTTGATATAAAAGCTCTTTCCAACACTTTGTTTTGGAATCCTTAAGCGGAAATTCCCTTTGCGATTTGCTTTTGTTTGGCACTTCTTTTTTCCAATTTTTGCTTGAATCCGATATTTCTTTTTTGTTTTTCCTTTGATCACTTTACTGTTTTGATAGACAGGATTCACTTTAATCTTCTGATTTGCTGCACAAACATTGATCGGTACAGCCATACAAAGACACATTACTAAAATAAATACTCGTTTCATATACACCCTCCTAATTCTTATTTTGAACATCTGCTTTTAAATAAAGAAATTATATCACATATTTTTACAATTTCCAATTTTTTTGAAATTTTTTACTATTTTGTTTCATATTCAATTTCAAACTGACTTTCCTGATTGGTTACCTTGGAAGGTGTTTTCTTTTTTTCTGCTGTTGTCGTTGCTGTTTCCTGCTTTTTCTTTTTGTATGTAGTACTCTTTGTAGGTTTTGTCTTTTTCTCCTGTGTAGATTTTTTTCTTACTGCAGTTGTACTTTGACTGCTCCTTGTTCGGTAAGTCTCTGTTTCTTCTTTTCTTGTGATTCTTCTTTCTGTCGTTGTCTCCTTTCTTATTTGTGTTATCTTTTCAACCTTTGGTGTCTGTCTTGTTGATTGATCGATTGATTTTTTATTTTGTTTTTCTTTTTTTTGCTTTTTTTGTTCCGTTGTTGTCTTTTCTTGTTGTTTTGTCGTTGGTTCTTTTTCTGATTCTTCTTTTGATAATACCTGTGTACGAATTGCTTCCTGTTTTCCCTCTGCCTCTTGCTTTTGTTTCACTTTCTGTGGAAGAATCGTCATGGCTGTCATGAAAATTCCAACAACAATCCCAATGAGCATTGCCACCTTGATCATCCTTTGTATTGGAAATTTCACTTTCTTCCTTGGAATATCATTTTCTTGTGCTTTTTTCATAGAAATCTCTTCTTCTAAAATTTCTAGCGCACTTTCTTGTGTTTCCTCACTCTGATAGGTAAGTTTTTTCATTTTTTTAAGTGCATACATTTTTTTCTGATATTCCATTTCAGACATTCCATTTCGTTGATGATTTCCAATATATATAATGGCAGAGGCTGGAATCACACCACACCATCCGGCAATGAACAGATCAATATGCAGCAATAACCCTAATGGCAGTATGATAAGGACACAACATAAGCCTCCCAAAAAGAAAAAAAAGCATTCAGAAAGCGTATATCCTAAGAAGAAATTATGTTTGTATCTTCCAAAATCTTTGTTAATTTCTATACTGATATGCTCCATATGTTCATTTCCTTCCTGTTCTATAGTCCAAGATTTTTTCGAACTAAGTTTTCTGCTCCTTTAGTAAGCCCTACGGTTAACGCAATCGTAAATGTTTTCTCAATTAAAACCGCCATCGCCTTGACTGTATCTGAATTTCCTGTCTTTAATCCCAAATCCAACCCCGATCCGATAAATTTACTACAGACAAACAATGTCATGGAGATGGCTACTCCTTCTAACGCATAGGTAATCATATTTTGCAAGTTTGCTCTGGCTACATGTCCCATTCCTCCACCTGCCACACCTGCGATTGCTAATGCAGAAAATGGTGCGGATACATAAACTTTAAAAAATCTGGAATAAACCGTATAAATCATAACCATTGCCAAAACAATAACAACAACCAGACAGATAAATCCAAAGATCAAAAGCACAATGGATTCGATGGGATCGACTTCTTCAAATAGCTTTAGCTGTGCTTTCGACAAACTCATTTTCTTGACTCCACCTGTTAAAACCTTTCCGATCAGCCATGTTGCTGCAGAAAAGATTGCATCAATAATATAAAACGTATTGGTCAATAACCATTCTGCAATGGAAATTCTTGCAAACAACTTGATTGCCATTTCAATATTCATCTCACGTTTTAAATCCACTTGATTTTTTACAAGTCCCATTGCAAAGCATAAACTGACGGCAATTGTTCCGACTGTAACAAAATATGGATTGATCTCTTGTACTGCTTTCCAGATTTCTCCGTCTTTAAACTGTGACGGTGATTCCGTCAAAAGTGTGTAGACACTTTTCATAAAAGTATTCCATACCTGAAATCCAAATTTCACAGAATCCGACATATCGATATCCGGCAAGATACTTGCAATCATCTGCTTTCACTCCTTTCAGGTTTCTTACTGTAATCCAAGATATGCTAAAACGGCTCCTACCGCACTCATTAAGATTCCTCCACCCATTCTCCATAGTCCAGAGGACATCTGCGAACTGTCATGGTTTCCCATACCTCTTCCTGCTTCTGCTACTCCTAGTGCTGCTTGAACAATTCCGTAGACAACTACTAAGCTGACTACCAAAGTTCCCAGTTTTTTAAGAGATGCCAATGGATCACTTTTTCCATCCGCATAAACATAACGTATAGAAAGTCCATAACTAAGTGTTATTAAATATGGAAGTTTCTTTTTGATTTCTTCTTTTACTTTTCTTAAATTTTTTTGTAACATCTTCTTCTCCTTTATGATTGCTCACTAACTTGTAAAATCCGTTGTATTTTGATCTGTCGTTCGATTTCTTCTTCATCCATTGCATTCCAGATATAAGACTTTACGATCTTCTCTGGGATTTCTGCTTCCACAGCTTTGACGATTACATCCATGTATGTCTTTTGGAATTGTGTTTTTGCCAAAATTTCTACTAAAGATAGATCTTCAAAATCTTCTGGAAGTCTTACTTTCCACTCTCTTTTTCTCTCCTTCTCTTGTTGCTTTTGCTGTTCTTCTCCCAATTGCTCTGCCTTTTGTATCCATTCTTCGCTTGGAAATACATGTTTCCCTGTTTCTAATAGTTCCATGATCATCTCATAAGTTAAGACAATCTCATTTTTTCTGATTTCTGAAACATCTTTCCATTGGATCGACTGGGATTTCCTATGAAATTATGGTTTTCCAAACAAACCTGACTGCTTGGCTCTTTTATGTTTTGTCGCATCCAGTTTTTTCCCTTTGATCGGATATTCACCTCGGATCATTACAATACATTCTTTATTATCCATACGTCCAACTTCATCGGGTGTCATCAATTCCCTGCCCATTCGGTCTTCACTTTGAGAACTGGACCCTGATTTTCCTCTGGTCACACTGCTGCTTTTCTTCCAGATCGTCTGTTTTCCTAAAGATTCTGAAATGAATTTTTTCACTTCTGGATCAGTACCACCTAAAAATAATAAGGTATCGCAATTTGCTAATAAGGTTCCTGCAGAATCTTTGTATAATGCTTTGATCTGTGATTTATCCTGAAAGATTGGAACAACACCAATATTTCTACTTCTGCAGGTTGCTTCAATATCAAGATAATTGCTTGGCATCGAGATATTCTTAAATTCATCAAAATAACATTGCACTGGGATTGGTAAGTGATTATTATATTTTCTTGCAGATGCATATAGAATCTGAAACATCTGCGTATAAAGCATTCCTGGTACAAAGTTAAAACTTTTATCATCATCTGGAATCACAATAAACATTGCTGTCTTTGTTTTTTGATCTCTAACTCCACTTACCATTTTTCCTTCTCCCAATGCATATAAATCCATCTCATCTTTTTCAAAAATCTTCTGGATTCCTGGCGATTCAAATGGAAACAATCTGGAATGTACAGATATGATGACACTTCGCAGGGTATCTCCTGCTCCTGACATAAATTTGCGATAGGTTCTTTTTGCAATATGATTATCGTCTAATGCCTGAAACCGATAATCCAGCGGTGACTTTGCTCCTTCTTCTTCCATTACCTTCGCTTCACTAATGATCATCAAGAACGTATGGAAATTTCTTGGAAGATATTGACGTTCTGCTTCATATAAGACATAAAAAAAGACCGCCTGCATAAACAGCGATTCACTCTTTTCCCAAAATGGATCTCCTTTTTGAGCACCCTTTGGTGTTGTATTATCAATGATATTCGATATTAATTTTAAAACATCATCGTCTTTTTCAATATAAGCAAATGGATTATACCCATCGGATTGTTCTGGATTGATCACATTTAATATTTTAATCTGATATCCTTCTTCCACTAAAACATTCGTATAATCCCGAACCGTATCTCCTTTGGGATCTGTGACCACAAAACTCATATTTGCCTGCATTAAGTTTGGACCAACAAATCGGAATGTTTTTCCTGATCCTGATCCACCTAAAACTACAATATTTCGATTTAAACCACATCGTTTATCCGTCATTAATGAAAAATCTTGTGTAAATAAGATATTTGCTTCTTCATTCTTATCACTTAGTCTTTTTCGCATTTCCGAAACATTTCCCCACTGGGCTGTTCCATACTCTTTTCCTATCATCATTGTTTTTCTACATAGAAAGCTAAGAATATCAACCACCAGAAAAATCATAATTCCGATTAGTATTGCTGGAAAACTTCGTTCATTATAATAAGAAGAAACTCGAAATGGATATTCCATGATCTGATCTAAATGTTGTTCAAACAGTTTCATTCCATTCATAAGAACATCTTGATTTTTTTGAAAAAATCCATCTAGCAGATAATTGACCATATAGTTTAGATATGCAATGATCGGAATACAAATCCACGAACCAAAGTTATATTCATTCTGGTTCATTCACTGATTCTTCCTTTTCTTTTTCTAAGTCTTCTGGTCTTTTCATGATGTATTCTCTCATTTTTTCCTGATAGGCTTCCAAAATGATTTCTTTTAATAAGTTGCCAAATTCTTTCGTGATTGGAGAACAGATACTAACGTATTCGTCTCCTTTTCGGAAAGATGGCATCGTGATAAACATTCCCTCCACACTATCTATGATCCGAATACTGTTTACAGCAATCATATCTTTGATATTAATTGTTGCATATGCACAAAAGTTACCCGGCTCTTCTACTGGATATATCTTGACAGTAATATCTTCTTTCTTTATTTCTTCTTTCAAACGAAGCAAATGTTCATACTCTGTCTTAATCTTCTGAAAAATTTCCTCTCTGACCTCTCTTGTCACTGGAAATGCAATATTATGATACTCATGATCTTTTCGTCTGACAGATGGCATAGATAGAAAAATTCCATGGGCTGATTTCATTAATTTCACACCTCGAATTCGAAAGCACTCATTTAGAATGATCTCACAAATTGCCAATGTATGATCATTTTCTTTGTTGATTAGCTGCATATGATTGATTCGAATATTCATTGTCTTCCCCTTTTATCTCTGTTTTGTATTCATCTTACTTGGTTTCTTCTGTGTAAACTCTGATCTTGTCACATCGTCAAAGTTTCGTTTTAACTGCATTCCATTCCTATGATAAATACTTCGATTCATAGAATCATATACCGTATATTCTTTCTTTAAATCTAAGCGTCCAAGATAAGTCTTCCCTCCATCTGTTAAGATTAAATCCTTCATAGGAATTGAAACAAACTTATCCAATTCTCCTGGAATACGGAATGTCAATTGTGTTTCATCAGATAATTTTTTGTTTAGCAATTTCTTATTACAAGTGATCGCAACCGCATTTCCTTTTGCAAAATCATCTAAAAAAACTTTGTTTTTAAGTTCTTCCATATCGTTTTCTTTGACTTGACTGGGAAGTTTTTGATTCGCTTCCTTTTCAAGATCAATATTCATCTCTTTTGCTAATGCATCTAAATCTTCTTCTGTAATATGATTCATTGCATAATCTTCCCAATTAATAATTTTAAAATCTTCCATAGAAAACTCTCTTTGATTACGTTCTACAATGGATTGCAATCTTAAAATATCTCTTTCATCAATGACAAACTCTGCGTATATATCATTTTTATTCAGATCTTGCAATGGACAATATGGAATTTCTGCCCGATGCATCCAGTCAAAAAACTTTTGTTGATCTGCTTCATTGATTCTTATCGGAATTCTTCTCTGAATCTGATCCATTGATACTGCCCCAGGCTGTCTTTTCCATGCATTCTTTATTTTCGGTGTTGTATACAATGCACTCATTTTTATTAATTTGGCCAATGCTTCTAAAATTTGTCTGGTTAATGTCACTCCTTTATCTACTACGAATGCCATTGCTTGTCCAGTCATCATTGCCATCTGAATTCCTTCCTGCATTTCACTCATGATCATCTTCCTCTCTGCTTTGATTTTTTCTTTTTAGGAATTATGTATTCTGCAGTTTCTTCCTTTATATTCTTTTCTTCTGCAGCTATTTTTGTATCTGAGAATGGTTTTATTAACTCATGTTCCCTAAAACTATAACTTTCTCCTGTTCTTCCACCAATAATGATATGATCTTTTACAAAGATTCCGATAAGCTCTCCTGCCTCTTTCATCCGTCTAGTCATTAATAAATCCTGTCTTGATGGTTTTACACTTCCACTTGGATGATTGTGCATTAAAATGATGGAATGTGCATTGGATAAGATTGCACTCTTAAAAATTTCTCTTGGAGAAGAAACGGTCTGGTTTACTGTTCCCATAGAAACAATATTGGCATTTTGAACAACCCCATGTGCATCCAGATTTAATACACACAAGACTTCTCGATCATAGTCTTTGATCTCATTTCCCAAGATTTCAACAGCATCCTGTGGTGAATGGATTGGTTTTTCATTATATACAATTCGATCCTGTATCAATCGAATTTGTACGATTTCAAGTCCTATTTCTTTTGTTTCCATCAACTTACCTTCCATCAAATATAATTTCCATCATTTGTCCTTCTTTAAGCTGTTCCACCTCACTTCTTAACTCTTCCATCTTAATGGTACGAATCTCTTTTTTATGTACAACACGTTCTAATGCATCATGTTTCTGCTGCTCATAGTCCTGCCTCATACTGTCAATCCGCACTGATACATCATCCAAACCATATCCTTTTTCCAATAATGCCTGCTCTAGCTGCTCATAACTGGAATATCCATAAAAATTTAAAGCTTCATCATTATTTGAAGTCATAGTTCTCACCTGCTTTCTTTTTTGATTAAGTTACAAATGGCTTCCATCTTCTCGATTCCTATTCCTGGTATCATAATTTTTAATAAGTCTTCCTTGGAATATCCTTGTTCCAGTTTATCAGAGATAAAATCTATCTCTGTACTTTTTAGTTCTAGCAATGCTTCACTGAATTTTTCATCCATTTTGCATTTTTGCTTCTCATATTTCCTTGATCTTAAAAAATTTTTCCACTTTAAAATTCCATTCTTAGGTTTTTTGTCCACATCTTCTGATGCCATTTTTTTATTTTTTGTATATTTGACCTGCAGATAGGCATAGATTGAAGAATCAATGCCTCTTTGTTTTTCATCTTTTCCTTTTACATCTTCCTCTAATTTGGACAGAAAAAAATCTACCAGCTTCTCTTCTGATAGATTGTAATTCTCAATCAAATATATACACGCATTCCAAAAAGTGGATTCAATCTCTTCAAAGTTATATTGGCTTTGATACCATTGACAAAAAGAACGGAATATCTCTATACACTGTTGCGCTTCTTGTTCATGTCTTATTCTTAATTTTTCTACTGCTTCTAATGAATTCACATAGCCATCCCTCCTTCAAAAAATGGTACAAAAAAAGCACGTCTGCTATACGACATGCTTTTTTTGCCTTGTTTTACAATTGTAAGTTTATCATAAGAATTGTTTCAGATTGTCCCATTTTTTAATGCAATACTATTTTATTTATTCACAATTTCAAAAATGATAGTTCCACTCACATTAACAATATCGTTTTTCTTATCTACATCATCTAAATGTAAATTCTCAAACCCTTTCATATGCTGCGCAACTATCCAACTCGGATCGTTCGTAATTTTTGAATAAATATTAAAAAGATGTTGCCGATATTTTTCTAAATCCATATGAATATTCGGTCTAAAAAATTCACAATCTTTGCATTTAACTTGATAAATATCTGAATATATTTGCAATTGTAAAATCGTATCTTTATACTTATCAAAAAGTAATGGTATACATTTTATCTCTAATTGCTCAAATACTCCCTTATATTTATTAATATCAAATAAAATTTCCAATTTAATCTCTTTATTTTTGATTTCATACTTTGTAATTGGAAATTGTATGTTATCCAAACTACATAATATCTCCATATCATTTCCTATCTATATGTAAAAGTTATATGTGCATCCTGTGCAACCATAAATGTTTGTTTATTATCATATGTAGATGCAATTCCCGAAAAATAAGCTTTATATTGAGAACCTTTTTTTAATTTTGCATACATACTACTTATACTTTTTTGCCCTGTTTGTGTTCCTTTTCCACTTGCACTTACAGACCCAGAGCCTTTTGCAACATTTGTTTTAGCTGTTACAATCCTTATATTCCCTATAAATAAATATTTTTTTGTAGTTTTTGGTTTCACTGCCCATTGTATAGAATGAGCTACATAATCTAACGTACAACTTCCTGCATTACCTGTAATGGTTTTCATTGGCATAATATTTCCGTTAATGCCATATTCTTGTGAATCAATCGCTATCATAGGCATTTCGTTAGATTCTTTTTCTTCCGAAGCATTAACCATAATATTATTTGATAGTAGACAAACCATTATACCCATAATTGGTATACTTTTTAATATTAAATTTTTCATAAACAAACTCCTTTTATTTTACTTAGACACCTACTCCAATTTCTTTACTGACAACATTGCTGAAATTATATAGAGCAAAAGCAATACTGCATAAGATTCTATAGCCCATTCTAAATGAAAATATTCTTTTATCCCCGTAATTCCACCAAATACTGCCTGTATCACTGCATAGCTCAATGGGATGCTCAATAAAATTCCTGTCATTCCACTATAAACAGATTGTAAGAATATAACTCCTCCTATTTTTCCATAAGGCATTCCTAATATATGCAACAGTTGGTAACTTTCTTGCTTTTCCATCATGTAAACTCTTTCTTCTATCAAAATAATTACCATTGTTACAACTGCAGTTAACGTAATCAAAGTCATTCCTAATGCTTGTATAAACATCAAAAACTGTCGATATTCTTTCATTTTTGCTGCATGATTATCATAGTCAAAACCTGTCAAGTGCTTCTGATATTCTTGAATCTGCGGATCAAATTGTTCATATGAAGTTGATTTTTTCAAAAAAATTTGTATCCGAGAACTCGTAGGCAATATTTTCATATTATGAATTGTTTGATTTAACCCTATGATTGTATATGCTGTCGGTGGTTGAACCGAATTTGTAAACCAATTAATCCTTTGTCTAATAATTCCACCTATCTTAACCTGATATTTTGTACATTTTAAATTAGACTTTGCCTGTTGCTCATTAATATATCCTTTTAATCGGCTATCCTTTGATGTAATCTGCACGAAATCTAAGGTATCTCCTACCGAATACTTCTGATCCTTATATTGATTCTTTTTTCCTTGATACTGACCCTTTGAAAGAAATGTCTGCATCATACCTCCATCACCATCTTCCTCCACCTCATAAGAAGGAACCATAAGCAGTACTTCTTCTCCTGATAATATTTTATCCATATGAATTGCTCCATCTGACAGTGATTGTTTCATCTTTTCCAACTCTGATTTTGAAAAACCAAAAAATTGAATTCCTCTGGTATTATTTGAGATTGAAAACTGTTTTGCGATACAATCATCTAATATTCGATCATTCATATATGTTGAAACATATGGATTTTCTGATTCCTCTGGCGCATTTAATAAATACAGATCATTAACTTCTAAATATGATTTCACTGACTGAATATCTTTATTTTTTCTCATATTATTGATCAGTTTATCTGATACAATTTTTGTATAATCTGGAAGATGGAAAATTGAATCTTCGTTTGGAACTGCATAAAGTTTTATTTGACTTCCTTTTTTATCCGTGTAAGCAGTATCTGTCAATTCTTGATTCGTAAGAAATTCATAATCATAATCCTCTGACATTTTCCCATCAACCGCTCCAAACTGTGCCTGATATTGTGTAACATATAGATTAACTGATAAAAATAACGTGATTGTAACTGCGATCATTAAAACAATCATAACTAATTTTCGAATACGCACCTTAAAATATCGAATAGACAATTGAATTATTGTCATTTTTTTGACTTTCTTTGGTTTACTTCTAAATTTTATCTTTTGATCTGATTTTCGAAACAATTCCATCGGTGATAAATATCTAATTTTTCTTATCATAAATACCCACGCTACAATTGCAGCAATTGCTACAAACCCAAAGCTGAATATATAATATTTACTTATTATGCTTAAAACTAATACTGTTCCTGTTACCTTTGAAAAAATCCATAAAATAAATTTTGCCCCTGCTGTTCCAATCAGGCTTCCTAATATTCCTCCTAGCGCAAATAATACGATTACTTTCTTTCCTATATATACAAAGCAATCCATCTTGGTCATTCCAAGACATCTTAATATGGATAATTTTTCTCTCATTGCTTCTAAATAATATGAAAAAACATATAAATCCAGCAAAACTTCACAACCAATCATTAATACAATCAAAAATGTTGGTATTTCATATCTTCCGCTTGTATCTTGTGTTTTTTTATTTTCATTTGATATTAAATTTTTATGCTTTTGATAGATCTTTTCTTGAAAATTTTTTTCGTTTTCTATCAATAAATGTCTTGTATTTACTAATTCCTTATTTTGTAAAGAAGTATTCGATTTACTGACTAGAATTGTTGGAAATATTCCAGCTTCATCCTTTGGATGATTCCATGCTACAGAGTAATCATTTATAATTCCAGAAAGGTAATATTTCTGTCCCAAGATTTCAATAGATTTTCCTACTTTGTTATTCCAATGCTTTGCATAAGCTAATGAGTTACAAACTACAATATCTTTTTCCTTCTTAGGAAAAGATCCCTTCAATAAATGAATATTTCCCAATGTCTTTGCATTCTGATCAGCATATCCAAAAATAATATTTTTTTGATTTTCTTCATAATCAAATAATGTGATTGTCCCGATTCTTTTTACATATGGCTGATATTTTTTTGAAATTTTTTTCTGTGAAAATGATAGATTATCTGTATTTTGTTCTGCATGATATAAGATATGATCAAAATATCCATAGATATCTTCTGTTTGTTTTTGTACATTCTTTATAAATGTTCCAGAAACTATAAACATTAGAACAGTTACAAGAAATGAAAAAGAAATTGCTAATAATACAATCTTTGCTGATTTTTCTCTGCGTATTTCTTTCCATACCCATGAAGTATTTTTCATTTGATCACCTCATTTTTCCTCACATCCAATAAATCTATATCATTGATGATTTCTCCATCATCAATTGTAATCTCCCGATCTGTATAGTCTGCAATCTCCTTATTATGTGTCACGATTATATACGTCTGTCCAAATAAGCGATTGGTTTCTTTCATAAAACGAATGATTTGATCTCCTGATTGTTTATCTAAATTTCCTGTTGGTTCATCGGCAAGTATAAGATCTGGTCTTGTTATTAATGCTCTTGCTATTGCAACTCTTTGCTGCTGACCTCCTGATAATTGACTTGGATAAAAATCTGTTCTATCCTTTAACCCCAGTAAATCTAAAAGCTCTTCCTCATATGAATGATCATATGCTTTTCGTCCTATATCCAGTGGTAAACGGATATTTTCAAGTACTGTTAATTCTTTTAATAAATGATACTGTTGAAATACATATCCAATATGCTGATTTCGAAACTTCGTCAATTCTTTATCTTTGAATTGGTGAATTGATTTTCCGTCAAAAAACACTTCTCCCGATGTAGGATTTTCAATTCCTCCTACTAAATTTAAGAATGTAGATTTTCCCGATCCACTCCGTCCTATCACTGACATGAAAGTTCCTTTTTCAATTGATAAGTTTGCATTCCGAATTCCATATATTTTTTGATTTCCTTGTAAAAAGATTTTTGACAATCCCTTAATTTCGATAAAACTCATACTTATCACTTCCTCTCTTTCAGAAAATTCTAAGGGATTAAGCATTGATTAATCCCTTAAAACTTAACTTTTAAAATTTAAAATTCATCCAGGCTGTAGATTCATGCTTTAATTTTCCATCAACATAATAATATCCAAAAGATTTTCCTTTTTTTCCTTTTAAATTTTTAGATTTTGATGTTACTGATGCACCTGTCCCTGATGCTCTGGATGCATAATATACTGTATTAGATCCACTTACTTGCCATGTAATTTGTGCACCTAACGTATGATTGGCTTTCTGCTGTTTTGTTTCTGCATAACAATATTTACTTGTTCCATTATTTCCATGAACAAACGTTATTGTATCCGCTGCAACATTAGTCAACATAGTCATTGATAAACCCAATATTAGAGTCATTGACGTTATTAATTTCTTCATATCTCTTACCTCGCTTTCTTGATAGTTAATATTACTATATTCTCATACGTATGATTTCTTTTATTATATAATTATCTATATATTATTGTCAACTATTACTTATTTTATCTATGTATTATTTTAAAAATAATTTGCAACCAGTAAACAGCTGCAAATATTTTCAAATCACTTGTATTTATTACATTGAAACATCCACCACATTTTTATTCGAAATCCTATAGGTAATCTTACTTCTTTGTGCTCTTGTCTCAAAAAATCTTGGATATATTCCTTCCCTGCAATTTTAATTGCTTCCTCAAATTTCATAGTTTTAGTTTTCCCTTTCTAAGTCTTCTGAACTCCCTACATATTCCTAAAGAACTTTATTAAAAAAAGGGGCAGTATGTTTGTTGATTTTTTCTTTTGTTACAATAGACATTCCAACTCCTATTGTTCTGCATAACTTCTTTTCATCATATTTTTCCTTTCCTTCTATTATATCCAACAGTAAGCCAACTTCCATGTCAAGAAAGTAAAACTATAGAAAGTACAGCAAATATTCCAAAGATAATCCATTCTATCCCACCAGAAGTTCTTGCTAAATCCGCTAATTTCATCTATATGCTCTTTCCTAAATCTAATATTCTGAATTCTATAAACTGGAATTTTACGTTTCATATACTTTCATTAATTACGTAATATCCTCTACCATGTCTGTATTATTGCTCAATCATTTCTTCAAGAAATTCAAAAATTCTTTTTTCAGTTTTCATATATTCATTTTGTTCTAATATGAAGTTATCCAACTGCTCAATTATTGAATGATAATTATAGTCGATTTCGTCTGTCAAGCCATCTGCTATACCACCATCCTCATCATATTCAATATATCCTATTGTAAGTTCTACGATTCCACTTGCTATTATTTCTTTTTCATCAGATAAACTAATATCAACCCATTCTTTATCACCTGCACTTGGATTAATATTAATTTCATCTATTTTCAAAAATAATTTTTGGTCATCAACCCCTAATATCTCAATATTATCTCCATATTCTATACTATCTGGAAGATTTGCTATGTTCATTTTTCTTGACGCATCTTCGTATTTAAACTCTACCCATTTTTCAATCTCTGATATTTCTTCTTGAGAAATATCATCTTCATCAATTATTCCTGGAAAATCTGCTATTTCTTCTAACTTTGAAGAAATAATACGAATTATACTTTTTATGTTTTCTTTATCCAAGAACAATTTCAATAACGAATCATATATGCTTAATATTTCTTCATACTCCTTATACAATTCATTAATGCAATTAAAGCGTTCAATAATATCCTTTGACATTTTTGAGTCAACAAGATCTTCTTCAAGATATGTTTCATAATCACCCAGTGGATTCAGTCCAACAGATTCGCGATTCATATCTTCTATTTCTTGTTCATAATCATATTCGGAATCAGTTTCTATTTCATATCTCTCTTTTCTTGAATCTGCGCCTAAAATTATTTTAAATGGTAATACCTCAAAGGTATTTTCTGTTCTGTTAATTTCAATTCTACAAGCAAATTTTGCCTTATGCTCTTCTCTAATTTCAATAGTGTCTACATATACATACTCTTTTTCTTCTGAATCCCATAGTGCATTTTCATAGTCTTCATAAAAACAATCCATACTGAATGAGCTTTTGCATTTTAAAGTTACAATGGATTTATTATCATCAATTTCATCAACAGAATGAATTCCAATAGTTACATCTGATAGACTATTCAAGTAAGTCTCGGAATAATCATACCCCTCAGTTACTCCTTTTCTGTCATATGATAACCCAATTACATTTATTTCTACATTATTTTTTATGTATTGAGCTAAATATGATTCAATATCAGATTTTTGTTCTATCACAAAATCTTTTGTAGCTGCATAAAATTCTTCTTGTTTATTCATTTCACCATATAAATCTCCTAAAGAAGAAAAGAACAAATGATTATCCCATGACTGACAGGCTTCTTTAAACCCTTTATCAATACTTATTATCGCAACCATTTCTTCATGTCCAAATCTCTCTCTGATTTGATTTGCTATAAATGCGTCTGGAAACTCTTTTCTCTTTTTCTCACCAATTTGAAATGGAGCTCGAATTTCAAAATAATCGTCTATTATTGCATCCAAATCTATTTTACTAGTATCAAGAATCTCCGCATCCAAATCTGCTATATACTTATGCAGCAAATCTATACTCTTTTGACTTATTGCAGCCTTATCAGTACTTAGTTCTAGAATATGCCCTAATCCCAATTGTTTTATTTGATAATCAGTTGCTGTCTTCAAAGCATCTGCTCTTAGCTTTCGCATTAGAGAGCATACACAAACGCCTCTTTTAGCAATATGTTTTTCTGCTTCTTTAACTACTATATTGCTTAATACAACTTTCACTTTTCCCTTTTTTACATAATTCACCAAAAGTTGAAGTGTACTCTTTTCATTGAAATCAAAATTTGCCGCATCCAAAATATTAGTATCTAATGTTACATAAATTGGATATTTTATCATTTCACATCATTCCTTTTTCATTTTTACTATTCTCAGAAGGCTTGAACATAACTAATTAAGCTATTTTAATAAATTATTTTTTCTCAATTCATCCTCTAATAATTTATAATCAGTAATATCTATTATTTTTCCAGTCATTTCACAATTAAAAATCTTTTCTTCATTTCGCAAATCCAACGGTCTGTATTGTACTTCCATATTACTTAAAATTCCAGGCATTTTACGAACTCCCTGTTCATCATCTGCAAGCACTGGAATTGTAAAAGAATAATTTTTCATTTCTAGCGTAAATAACATACGAGGATATTCTCGCTCTTTTAAATCTAACTTTTCCCACAATATAACATTTACACCATTAAGTGGATTCTGTCCTGAAAAAAAGCAAAGTCACCCACAATTTTCCATTGAACACATAATCTCTTTTTTCTGTTCAACACTTTTATATATACTTCTTGCTGATACCAATTGTTGCAATATAACAATATGTTTTACATATTGACGATATAAATTTAAAGGCATTATACTGTATGCCATTTTTAAAAAAGAACAATAAATTGACGGCGGAAAGTAATGCTGACGAGGGATACTTATCTCTATTTTATTATCATCTAATTTTATAATTTCAGTATTTTTCGCCTCGATAATTAACGATTTTACGTCAATGTTTTCAAGAACTGGTTTATTTCTATTTAACTGAATACGATAATTCCCATATGAAATACCGTGTTCTTTTGGCATATCTTTGGAAGATAATTGATTTTTTTTTCCAAATGTCTTTGTTATTATTTTATAAGGAAGCATATATTTTCCCAAATCATCTTCAAACATCTTACCAAAATTCTGATTGCATTCATCACACTCAAAATGTGAAATAAGTGATTTATTTCCAATAGTTTCTGAAACTGCATGTGCAACCTTAGTAAATTTTGCATTTTCATTACCACAAAAAATACACTTTCTCTTACTTCTATGGATATTCTTTCCATGAACTTCCTGTATTGACTCATTCTCTATATTTTTGAATTCTACTAACTTCGTATACCCATCAAACTTAAACATATATACTCACCCCTTCAAATTTCAATTTGTCTTTATCGGCATTATATCATATTGTTATAAACATTGTCATTTCGTTATAATTCTCCTTATTTTTTCTTTTACAGATAAAATACTTTATTTATGCAAATTTTTACACTTAAAAAGGAGACTGTTTCCAGTCTCCAAATGGGAATTGAAGGGGTTGAACCTCCACGGAGTCACATGACCCATTAACTTTTACTAATTCATTACTCCTGCATGAACAAATTCCCAATATCTCCGTTGCTTTCCACCATGCTTTTTACAATATTTATTATTGTCATCATCGTACCTCCTGATATTATAAATCTCAATTGAAGTTTACCTTTACCAATTTGATGCGAACACATGACAGAGTAACATGAAATAGCTACAGTCAACAAATCTAGCCATGTCTATTTTATATTTCTGGTTTTAAAACCTTTTCTGCTGTATATGTACTATCTTTTTTATTTACGATAATCGCACTTGCATTTTCAAACATACCTAATTCTTGATCTTTTGTCAATAGTGATTTTACAAATGCATATAAAGAACATCCATGTCCAACAATTAGAATTGTATCATCATCTGAATGATTTGCTTGTATATCCTCTAAAAAATCATAATGCCTTTTGATCACATCGTGAATTTCCTCGCCTTCATATGGTCGATAATCCATTTGCATATCATTTAACCAATCTGATGATTCTATATGAAGTCGATCTACTATTTCTGAAGATACTCCTTCCATAATTCCAAAATTTATTTCTTTTAGTCTTTTATCATATACAAGCTCCACCTCTCTATCTTCTAATAAGATTTCTGCGGTTTCTACTGCTCTTCCAAGATTAGAAGAATATGCTCTTGTAATCGGAATGTCTAATAATTGTCTTCTCATATCTTGTACTTGTTTTTGTCCTGTCTTACTCAATGGAGAATCACACCATCCCTGAGTCAGTCGTATTTCATTAAAATATGTTCTTCCATGTCTAACAAAAATAAGTTTCATTCCGCATTCCTTTCTTCTTACGTTGCTTTAATTCTATGCCCATCTTAGCAGAAAAAACTTTTTATTACAATCCTGGTTCATCTACATCTTTTAATAGTTCTGAAATATCTCCACAAATATACCACTGTTCTTTTGCTGGAATATACTTAAAAAAATAAGTTTCTTTTTTAATATCTGATGCTTCATCTATTTTAATTTTTCCACGATAGATCACACTCTGATATTCATTATGCTGATCATCTATTTCAACCCGACAATCCATAACCAACATTTCTTCTAAATGAAATATCTGAATATTACCATTGCTATTTGATATCTTTAAATATGTGTTATTATCTTTTTCTGTAATATCAACTAATTTTGTTTTATATAATTGGTATCGCTCGTACATAAATAATTTCACCTCATATGATATTTAAAAAGAACATACGTTCTTTTTAAATATCTTTCTGTAAAATTTATTTTTTTGAAAGTTCTTTCTCTTTATTTTTTTGTTTTTTATTTTCTATTTCTCTCATAATACTATATGTTATTTGTTTTTCTTTCCGAATATCTTTCAATACATCATTTATCCTTTTTAATTCATTTTTCATCTTTAGTTGCTGATCAGCTGATATCTTTTCTTGCTGTATATTTTTTGTTTTTTGCTTCTGGTTATAAATCTTTTTTCTTATTTTTTGTGCTTCTTTCTCTAATTTCCATAATTCCTGATTTCTTTGTACAATCTGTGATTTTTTATAATATCCTCTGGATTGCAAATACATGGCTTGGCGAACATATTTCTTTTGGTCATAATAAAAAGATCGATCTGTATTTCTGGATCGGTCATTTTTATATTTTTGTCCACGCCAAATAAATAATATAATTCTTTTTTGTATTCCTTGGACATTCACATTGGACTTTTTCTTGTATTTACGTTGGTTTTGTATCTTATATTCTGTTCTTTTCCTTTTCTTCTCTTCGTATATTCTTTGTTCCAAACGTTCTTTTGTGTACTCTTCTCCTAATTGAGCTGTTCTTCGAAAACGTTTCTTTTTCATCTTTTTAGGGCGGATTGATAGATATTTTCCATCTTTCCATTCATAATCTCTTTTCGTTAGTTCTGTTAAGAACTCCTGATACGTGCTTACTTCTTGGATCATATCATCAATCTCTGCTCTTAAGAAATCATCCCATTTATTCTTATGCTCTCCATATCGTTCTTGATCTACTCTTTCTTCCAATCGTAATTCCTTCAATCCCCATTTTTTACACACCTTATTCACACACGGCAAAATATCCTTTTCCCAATCTCCTTTTTTATAATGGTATTTCATGCCTTTCACACAATCAATTGAATTAAAAATCAAGTGTCCATGCAAATGTTCCGTATTATCATGAATCGCATAGACACATTCATAGGCATCTTTTAAGTATTCCTTCTGGATTTCATCAATAATTTGAACGGCTTCTTCTGGTATTATATGATCCTGATCTGCAAAACTGATAATAAAATGATATCCCTGCCTACCCCATTCCTTACCAAATATTCTTTTCGTATATAACATTCTTTCATAAATCTGCTCTGAATTAATTTCATCTACATGCAATGCCTGATTTACTTTCACATACTTTTGATCATTCGTTTTTTCTGGATTCATAATATATTCGATTGCTCTCTTCAAATGTCTGGATGGATTGCCTGCCGTTTCTTTCATGTGCATTAATTTTGAAATTGCCATAGTTATGTATCTCCAATCAAAAATAATTCTTTACTTCACTCTCAATTTTCACGTATTTAGAAATTTTTCAACTAATTTCAATTTTTCAATTAAGATTTCTTTTTGATATATCGTAATTTTTCC
>OGXS01000381.1_pt1 | contig 43285 bp, 76 predicted proteins | sample 1576371 | NCBI WGS metagenome assembly OGXS01 (sample SAMEA3541475, study PRJEB24748) | human gut metagenome | biome: human gut; feature: human-associated habitat; material: faeces | place: China | collected 2012
TCAAATGGCTCTGAAAGTGGCTCTACAAGCCGAAAATAAAACTTAGGATCTAGCGTCTTACGACGTGCAGGTTCGATTCCTGTCACTCGCACCAATAGCATTTATGCGGCTTTCGAGATTTTTTCTCGGAGGCCGTTTTTTAGTTTAGTGAGTTTTGACAGCCATTTTGACAGCCTGAACGAGATAAAAAATTAGCGACCATAATCCTTGGCGGCTTTATCAAACGCAGAAACAATGCCTTCCTGCAGCTTGTTTGTAGCATGAACGTAGGTATCGTAAGAAAATGCTGCCGAATAATGGCCCATGCGTAATTGAATCTGTTTCGGCGAAAGGTTCTGTTCGGCCATTATCGTTGCATGTGTATGGCGGAAACTGTGAAAAGAAACGTTTGCAGGGAGATGTAGCTGTTCCTTTTGATCAGAAAATTTATGAGTGATGCTACTAAGTGGCAATGGTTTAGACAAATCACGTTCAGAACGGAATAAATAACCGTCATCTTCCCAGGGCAAGCCGGCTTTAAAAAGTATGCGGCGTAAAATTTTGATCCAGGTAGCGATATTGGCAGCGGCTACTTCTGATATTTTTAAATCTCTTACACCATTATCACTCTTTGGAGCCCCTTCATATTCGCCGTTTTCCCCTCTCTTGCGTCCTTTTTGTACATGGACATATAAATTATCAAGGTCGATATGAGAAAGGCGTACAGCGCAAATTTCGCCGCGTCGCATACCGGTATCCCAGGCGAATTTATAAATATATTCATATTGGGTCCCAGATACATCATCCATTACCATTTGATATATATCTGGAGTAACGATACTGCGTGGCGGTGTCGAATATTTGGGTTTCTTGATGAACCGCATAGGATTATCTGCAAGTAGCTGATTAACAATCGCTTCTTCAAAGATGGATTTGAGCAGCACATAAACGCCAAGGCGTGCACGTTCACCAGGAATGCCACGCAGGAGCTGGCGGCACCAGGCGGGAGTTATTTTGGCTATTGGTGTAGATGGAGGAATTTTAGAAAGAAGATGTTTGTTGATCTGCAGCTTGTAGGAATATAGAGTAGATTCTTCCAGTTTTTCATCTTCACGTTTGATGCGTAAAAATTCATCGCACCATGAATGAAATGTAGAAACATTGAGAAACTCTTCAATGGATGCGTTTTGGATACGGTACTTTTCTGCTTCCAATTCAGACAGGTCATAACCATAGACATATACTTTCTTCTTTTCTCCGGTAATAGGATTTTCGACGGTGACGCTTGTTTGCAGGCGACCGTCTTTTCTTTTTGTAGGCATAATTTCACCACCTCTTTTTTATAGTTGGAATGATATTATTGTGATAAAGGGCAAATATTTAGAAAGTCAAAATATTAACGTCACAGGTTTAACAATTTAAGTTTTGCTTCGTAAAGAGCGGTGAATCTTTTTGCAATGTCTGGCGGTAATCTTGTTATAGAAAAGTATTTCGTCTTTACCAACTAAAATAAAAAACCCACTACCAGTTAAGGTAGTGGGCAAGGCCATTTGCGTAGAATGGTCGTTTCATCTACCCGTATTATATAGCACGATTTGTATGATGTCAAATAAAAATTTAGAGTTTTCTTATATGATATTTAGAATTTTATTTTCTGCAGATTAGTTATAAAAATTTTCTAAAGAATAATAAAACTAAAGAAAAAGAACAAAAATTCAGTCTGTGTTAGTATATATATCGTGAGAACGCCGTCACAAGTGACGGCGTCAAAAAATTATATTTCATTTCCCTCATGGCCCGGATTTAATCTGGGTCTCTTTTTATTTATTTGTTAGGAGAAGGGAAATGTAACACTTTAGTACGAGTTGTATGCGAACGAGTTACATTTCCCGGCGTCGACCCTCGCAGCCGATAATCTCCGCATTTTTAAAAATAAGTCCGTTTAGGTAACCTACTGCATTCAAAAATTCATCATGTGGTAATGATCGCAGTAGGTTGATAATAGAGCGTTCTTCGTCATTAAGAGTATTCACTTAATAAAACCTCCTTATTTTGTGCCCGTTGCGGGCAGATTAGCAGATTTTCTTGCATCTATAAAGCTGTCCATGATTCCAAAGAGAAGCATCTGATCATCATGGCCTAATTTCCTGAATTTTTCCAAGAATACTTCTTCTTCCTTTGTTGGTTTATTATTTTCTACAATATCCCAGCCCATAATATAAGCTTCTGATACTCCATAGATTTCAGCAAGAAGTTCTATCTTATCAGCTGGTATATTAGTGATTATATTATTTTCATATTTAAAATAAGTTTGCTTTGCTACATTAATTTTTTTGCCTATTTCTTCTAATGTATACTTATTGGAGAGCCGTAGCTGTTTTAATCTTTCACCTTTAGTCACTTTGCTCACTCCTTTATTTTGTGCCGGTAGCGGGCAGGCTGACAGAGTTCCTTCTATCAATAAAACTGTCCATGATGCCGAAAAGTAGCATTTGGTCATCATGGCTTAGTTTTCTAAATTTTTCAAGGAAGATTTTTTCATTTTCAGGGTAAGAACTACCAGATAAATTCCAATCCATTAAATCACTAGGAGAACAGCCCAATGCGTTTGCAAATTTAATTAATGTATCAATACCAACAGTCTTTATTTCTCCGCTTTCATATCTGCTTACCATCCCTTCGCTTAAGTCTACTTTTTTGCTTAATTCAAGTAATGTAAATTGATTAGTTTTTCTATAAAAATTTATTTTTGAGCCTATCTTTCTAGCCATTTCTTCACGAGAAATCATTTAAATTCACCACCTCTATTTTGTGCCGGTAGCGGGCAGGCTGACAGAGTTCCTTCTATCAATAAAACTGTCCATGATGCCGAAAAGTAGCATTTGATCATCATGGCTTAGTTTTCTAAATTTTTCAAGAAAGACTTTTTCGTCGTTTGTTGATAAAGCAAAAATATCTGTATCATCAGTATCCCATCCCATAATTAATGATGGGGAAATATTTAAGATTTTTGCCAAAGAAGCAATTCTATTGCGCTTCATGTTTGTAATATTACCGGCTTCCCACCTAGAAACAGTTCCTTCGCTGACTCCAACAGCTTTAGCCACTTCCTTTAAGGTTAATCCTAGCTCTAATCTGCGAGATTTCAAAAGAAATTTCACGTCGGCAATGGTCATAATTATCACCCCTTTGATAAATTATAACCTGATAATTGCAAAAATGCAATATTAACAAAAAACTTGCGAAAACGCATTGACAATAATAATGGACTATGTTATTCTTAACTTGCGAAAATGCAAAGAAGGGAGAAGGAATAATGTTAAATAAAAAGATATTAATAAAAAAGATAAAAGATTGTGGCATGACATTAGAATCATTCGCTATTGAATTAGGGATTAATTACACAACACTTTACCGTAAAATTAAAGGAGAAAGCGATTTTACGCGTGCAGAAGTACAAAAAACTAGGATCATTTTGAAACTAACTACTCAGGAAGCGGATACTATTTTTTTTGACGAATAACTTGCTTAAACGCAAGAAAACTGTGCGGAAGGAGGTGCGAAATGGAAAAAGCCCTGCGGTTATGCAGGGCGAGAATAGGCTTATGCTGGTCCATACAGATTATAAGACTGTGTGTGAGACATCAAAAAAATCGCGTTAACAAAAGTATCACAACTATAGTATCAGGTATATTAAGGGAGGTATAAATATGAAGTTAGATGCATCCAAACAATCAAATGTTAGACAAACTTTACATGGCAATCCTCAAAGAACGTTTCGATCTTACGTACGACAGACTGAAGAAGTTGTTGTGAAGGCAGTTCGATTATCATGTCTCCGTCGGAACAAAGATCATCAAAAAAATCTAATTGATCTTCTGCTAAATCCTTGACTGTAGCAAGAAATTGGATAGAATCCAGGTCATTCTCTTTACCGTTTAACTGGTCATAAACTTTATGTAAATGTTGCAATTGAAGATTTTTTTCACTGTTGGATAGTGAATCGTCTTCTGTAGTGTATTCTATTGCTTCCTGTATAAGCGGGTTGATTACAAGAATTTCTTCATCAGTTATGCAGATTGTTACTTCTGTTTTTTTAGTATCCATAAAAATACACTTCCTTTGACAATAAAGTCAGGAATGGCAGTTCCTGCTGATTCACATTATAGCACTAATAAGAGTTAGAAAGAAGGTAAAAAATGGACAGTGGATATTTAGTACCACCACCGCTTCCACCGGGAGTACGGAATGAAATAGCGGCAATTATGGATAAGTATGAGTTAAATGTAAGATCACGTCGCCAGCTATTCCTACTCGAACTGCAGGAAATAGACGAAAAGTATGAGGCTGAAAGGTTACCATATAGAATAAATGAACTGATATCAGACATCGAAACATTAAAAACTTCGATAACAGCTGTCGCTGTCATAGCATTTGTATACATTGTAGCTAAATTTGCCGCTGTTTTAAAATAGCGCAACAAAAAAAGAAACACCCGCCGCAACCGTGGAAAGTTTAGCGAGTGTTTCTTGTGACCAGCCGAAGCTGATGAGAACATTATAACACAGCTTTGATTGGTATATCAACTTTGAAAGAGGGATATACCATGAATAAAAATAGTAGATTTACTAAAAAGCAGGTACAGGCTTTAAACAAAATGATTAATATTACAAAAAATATGACTGAAGAAGAATTTGCAAAAAAATATATTGGATGTGGATCCGAAAAGCAATTTTTAACAGCTAAAGTTGCCAAGATAATTGAATCGCCAGGGGATGTTTATGAAGTCTTTTTTGATAAGCCAATAAAGCTCCGCAGTCGTCATATAGATCATTGGTATTTTTTCAATATAAAGATTTACGACATTCGTATAGGCGATATTCTGCGCTATGAAATAACAGAAGATGGATTACATTTTAGGGGTATTGATTTGGAAGCCAGAAATAATGAATAAGGAGGCTTAGATATGGCGGCAATTAAAGAAACTATACCGGTATACCGTAAGGCAGTACTTTCTGTGGAAGAAGCAGCCGCTTATGGAAATATCAGCGGTCTGATCATTAAAGCATATGCGTTGCTTGCAAAGAATAAGCGCGGTGATTTTCCGTGTTTCTGGTCAGGCAACACACTCAAAATACCACGTGTAGCTTTTGAAAAATGGTTAGAAGACATGGGACAAAAAAATGAATGCTTTGAAATAAAGAATATAAAAGCAATAATCAAAAATGCTCAGCAGCAAGATGCACCAAAAATAGGCAGGCCAAGAAAACAAAGAATTTAGGAGGCGACAACATGGAAGAATACTATTTATTAGCGGTAGATGGAATTATTTGGTTACTTAACAGCATAGCTAGACATCCTGCATTGTGGATATGTAGCGCGGCGGCTTTATTATTAATCGTTCATTTGATTTATAAAATTGGTGTTGCAGATGGGAGAATGATTGGAATATGAGTAGTCAAAGAAAAAGAGCCATTGAAGCGGTAACTTCAACAGCTCTAGGTGGACAGTAAATTTACGCAATATGTTTAACGTCCGTATTTATTTTAGCATAAAGAATGATATTGGACAATCCAGTTTAAGAAGAATGGAGCGACATAAATGGAACAGCGTTATTTGAATAAAAAATCTTTAGAGGAATTATTAGAACTTGTCCAAGCTAAGGCGTATTACCAGAGACAACTTGATGAGCTATCACGCCTAAAAGAAAAAATGGGGAGAAGTAAAAAACACAGCATTGATCTTATTATCTCATATGAGGTAGGACCTGAAATTAGTGATCATAAAATGGAAGAATTTGCAGTAAAAAAGGCTTCTAATTCATTGGTGGATTACTTTGAGATGATACCAAACAGAGTAATTGAAGAATTACAAACTGAATTGTTAAATATAGTTTCGTCTATAGAATCATACCTTTGGGATCGGTTTGGTTATACCGATGATGAAGCAGCAATGAAAGAAGCTGAACTGCAGGAAAAGATAAATCGATTTATGTTTGAAAAGAGCTTGCAAATTGAAATTTCTCCGAACGCAACAAGGAACTTTTTCGATGCAGGAACTTCTATACGGAAAATGCTAGAAACAACACTGAACCAAAGGACGGATGGAAATGATAATGATGGAGGGAAGCAAGATGAGCAAGTCTAAATGTAGCCGCTGCGGCAAGAGACTACGGGCTGGGGATTGGATGCTTGTTTATGATCAAGGACAAAAATGTGCAGTAAAAGTTTGCAGGGACGACAGAAACTGCATTGCCAAGCAGAGGGGGACGCCGCTGCCTGGTCCAGAGCAGAATAGAATGATCAAAGATTATCGAGGTCGCTGATATGGCAAGGAATAAGAAACTTTCTAATCTAACGAATAACCATAACGTAAACTTAGGAACTTTGATGCCAGAGATTGTTTGTCAAGAATGTGGAAAGTTAAAATGTTTGCCGTGGGGAACGAATTTAACAGATTATGCATATAAAAAACAGCATGGTTACAAAAGCGGCAGGCCAAGAATGGAATATTACTGTTCATATACTTGTTATCGTAAAGCCATTGCCAAGGGCAAATAGGAGGATAATTGAGATGCGCAAGGCCGATTATAAAGTGTCCGCAAAGCCAGTAAGGATAAATGGCTTCTGCAGTATATGCAAAAAAGAGACGAATAATGGTTATTGTTATGTTCATCCTTATGGGCATAGGGAATATCTAATTTGTCCAAACTGCTTAATGTATAGTGATGATTCTATAGTAAAAGAAGCCAGGATAGAGTTAAGAGATGGAGGGCGGAAAAGATGATCCATAAATTAAAAATATTACCAGAATTTTTTAATTTGGTTGAGAAAAATAAGAAGAGATTTGAGTTACGCAGGAATGACCGTAAGTATCAGGAGGATGATATCCTGCTTTTGTCTGAGTATGTCGACGGCGCTTATACTGGGCGTCAATGAGATGAGTTTATGGGCAGAGCTGGAGGGAGAGGTTATTATCAACAGTGAATATGTTATTTTGTCTATTCAAAAAATTAATGTGCCAGTTGAAATACTCATGGAACTGGAACACCCGGAGCAATCGCTGTATAAAAAATATGGTATTACGAATGTTACGGTTACTGCTGAAGCGGTTAATGATGGACCGAAACGGTTACAGGAAGGTACTCCAGCGCTTAATCCACCACCTAATCCGTGGAATTCTGAAAATCATAGAGGTTATGATGACGGAAGTTCGGCAGATGATGGAGAATAAACTTTTTGAAAAAACATTTGATGCGTGGAATTTGGCGAGTGTGGCGGCTAGAGTATGGGGCCCTGAAAGTAATATAGCTCAAAAAGCGCAAAAAGATTTTTATCGTTTGCTTATGGCTATGGATGATCAAACAAAATTAGATTTTTTTGAATACTTAGAGAATGTTAAAGTGCGATTAGATTTTTGGGGCTAAAGTTTATGGCGTAGTTGTAACTATGAAAATTAAGCCAACAACACCCGAAGATATTGACAAGTTGAACACTAATAAGTCAGAACCGTTTTGAGGTGAGATTATGAATTGCGATATATGCCATAAGGATACAACGGCGGGTAGTCACGTAAACAGAGGTCGATATTTTGAGGTGCATATTTGCCCGAGCTGCTTGATGTGGTCCGATGATCTGCGGGCCGTGAAGGCGCGGGAGATAATTAATAATTTTAAAAGATTGCAGGACAAGGAATGCGTTAGCATAAGTAGCGAGCAGGAGTGAGGACAATGAAAATGTTATCGCTATTTAGCGGGGTAGGTATGATTGACCTTGCTGCCAGCTGGGCGGGAATAGAAACAGTGGCTTTTTGTGACATCGAGGAATACCCGCAAAAAATATTGCGAAGGAGGTTTCCAAATGTGCCGATTTACAGCGATATCAGAGAACTCACGGCAGAAAAACTTAAAGGCGATGGAATACCCAAGATTGATATTATCAGCGGAGGATTTCCGTGCCAAGATGTTAGCACAGCAGGTAAAAGAACTGGTTTCGTTGATAGTGAAGGGAACGTTACCCGCTCCGGTCTTTGGGGAGAGTATTCCCGGCTTATTTGCGAGCTTAAGCCAAGATGGATCGTGGCAGAAAACGTGCGCGGGTTACTCTCAATCTCTGCTGCCGGGATTCGGGGGGGAGGATTCGGAACTGTACTCCGAGACTTGGCCGAAATGGGGTATCGTGTTGGATGGTCATGCTATGGAGCTGCCGATGTTGGAGCGCCGCATGAACGAGAGCGAGTGTTTATTGTGGCATACTTCGGACTGTAGCGATCGACGCAGTCCTAAAAGCAAACAGCAAGGAGTAAATAATCAGGTAAAGGCATATTGGCGAACCCCGCAGTCGCATAATGGTGCACAAGGGCCTAAATCTAAGATGTTTTATGAAAAGTGTTTAAAAACTGGTCAGTCAGCAATAACACTCGTAGACCAAGTGAAAAACTGGCCAACACCTGCCGCTAGAGATAGTAAAGGAAGTAATTCTGCAAAACATTTATCAACGGGACATCATATAAATCAGTTGGCAAACAAGGTGAAACTGAATAAAACAGAAGGACAATTAAATGCCGATTGGGTTGAGCTACTAATGGGACTACCAATAGGCTGGACTGACATAGATGTTGCAAATGAGGATATTGAAAGCTGGACCGGCTGGCCTGCTGCAATAAATGTAGAACAATACGCATATGAACCGCCAAGAGTGATAGTTGGTCAGAAAAACAGGGCGAAACGACTAAAGGCGTTAGGTAATGGTTGTGTGCCGCAGCAGGTATATCTTGTGTTCGCGGCAATTGTGGAGGTAGAAAATGAAGCGTGAAGCAGTATACACATTATTATTTATCTTTGCTGCAGGTTTCCTATGGCAGCTCGGTTGTGCTTTAGCTGAGGTTTTTGTAGAGTGGCAGATCTGGCGATAAGTTAAAACGGCCGCGCATACTAACTATATACAAGCATAAAGGGAAGTATACCCCTGCGGAGGTGATTAGCCCGTAGGGGGCGGCCTTTTAAATATAAGGAGTTGGAAACTATGAAACCAATAAATATAAAAATTATGATGGCGTTAATCGAAAAAGAACCAGGCGATCAGTATGTACCAGTATTGAAACCAGTGCTTATGCAGATACTGACGGAACTTAGACATCTGCATCGGAAGAATAGTCAGCTCGGCGGGAAAGTGGCTCGGTATCGGAGAGAGAAGAAAGAGCTTGAAGATGCCTTGGCGATGTACCAATGACGACGTGGAATGAACTGCCGGCACACCTTGTAAGTAAAATTCGTTCTGACAGCGTAACGGCGCCTGCGAATTTACCCGGGGCTGTACCTGTGCTGAAATATGGCAATGCAATAACTGAGGTTGACGGGATTCGCTTTGATAGCAGGAAAGAAGCAAAATATTATGAGAACCTACTTTGGCAGCAGCGTACCGGTGCAGTAAAAAGCATTGAATTACAGCCTGAATTTGTTTTACAGCCTGCTTATGAGGTCGCAGGTAAAAAGATAAGGCCGATTATTTACAAGGCTGATTTCAAAGTTACGGAAGCCAGCGGCCACGTTTATTATGTTGACACCAAGGGCATGAGGACGCAGGTGTATATGATCAAAAAGAAGATGCTGCTATATAAGTACCCGGATATTGATTTTAGAGAAGTTTAAGGAAGTGGAGCAGATGAAAAAGCCTGAAATCAAGTACGTAGGCTGGTGCCATGAGTGCAAATACTTGGGTAGTTTTCACTGTGGTATTTGTCAAAGGGAAAATTTAAGCGTAAAAAATTTTGCTCGTCTATGCCTTGGCTTAGATATCATATCTCCTTTTGGTAGACCTTCTGAATTTATGCCTAAGGACCAAAACCGTTGGGTAAGAATGTAGGAGTAAAAAATGAAATACTTAGACTATTGTTATTTGTGCATTAATAATAGAAAGGCCAGTGAGTTGAGCGAAAACCCAAAATGTAGTAACTGTATTCAGCTTACTGTTATGTCTATGCCAACTAAGTTTAAATCGCGTAGGATTACTTGGGCTGACAGAACGGAGATAAAAATATGATAGCAATTAAAGAAATGGATATGCCTGCAAACTGCGCTGAATGCCCGTTGACATATCCAGTTGGCTTTTATAGGAATCAACCATTTTTTGTTGATAAGAGTAAAGGTTGCTGTATTCTTGCCTGTGAAATTGAAAATCCAAACATTAGGCTGATAGATTGTCCATTAATTGAGATAAAGGAGTGTAAAGAACAATGAATAGCATGGATGTTATTTATTTACTAATGAATTGTGTCGTTACAGCATCTATTATTGTGGCTATAGCGTCAGCTCTTTGGTCTATGTTGGTACTTCTGACTGACAGCAGTGACAGACATAGCCGCTTATATGTCATTACTCACACTATAGGGGCTATAACACTTATGTTATTTGGAATAAAATTTCTCGTAGGATGGTTGAAATGACCAATAATAAAATATGTGTTTACAGACAAGGGGGCATGAAAAATGTATGAAATAGGATCGAATTTATCAACGGTATCAATAGCTATATTGACCGTAGTTTTTATAGCTGTTTCTGGATATTTTGACACAAGAAGGTGAAGAAAAATGCGTGAAATATTATTTAGAGGTAAAGGAATAAATGATAAAGAATGGCGCTACGGCTTTTATACAGAACAGCAGGGATACCCTTACATAACACCAGATGGAGTGGCGATGTATGAAATTGACGCTAATACCGCAGGGCAGTATACAGGCTTTGTCGATAAAAATGGCAAGAAAATATTTGAGGGCGATATCGTCTGTATGGACGACTGGATACCCCCATGTATGCAGGTAGCTTATGCACAGGGAGCTTTTTACTTAGCGGAAATTGAAAAACCAGTTAAATATTATGGTGACATTTATTATTTAAACCATGGTGGGAACCCTTGTGCAAAAGTTATCGGCAATATATATGATGATTTGAGCTACTAAAGGAGCGGTGAATAAAAATGGAAGAAGAACAATGCCCTTGTGATGATTGTGACACTACCTGTGATTACTGGGACAGTAAATTCTGCTGTACATATTGTCGTTGGCAGTATGGAGACATTGAACCTGACTGTGAGAATTGTGACCCGATGGATATTTGAGAGGACGGTGAATAGTAATGGATTATAGCAAAATAAAAGTTGGGGACAAGGTATATGTAAGTACAGAGAAAACGCCATATAAAGTTATGGCACGTAATGAACGGTTTATTATTTGCAATAGGCCTATTTATGGAAAATTAGACAATGATGGGAAACGCAGTTATTGGTACTTTATTTGTGACCTTGAAAGAGGTGTGCGTGGAAAAGACGATTTAATTTTTACTATTTATGATTATCGTACTAAAGAAGGCTGCGAAGAAGCACTGCTGGCGTTGCAGCAGGGGAAAGTGAAAGTTACTTATAGAAATTGTGTACCTCTGGATTTGAAACTAGGACGGTGAATAGATTATGAGATTAATAGATGCAGACGCCCTGCGTCGGCGAAAAGAGTTGCGCTTCAGCTTAATGGCAGCAATCACTACTATTCAATTTTTAATAGACGAAGCCCCTACAGTAGAAGAACGCAAGCAAGGGCATTGGCTTACTAAAAAAGCATGGCATGTGGAGTGTTCCGAATGCCATCATGTTTTAGAGTTTATTTGCGACGTCAAAAAATACTGCCCGAACTGTGGCGCAAAAATGGACGGTGAACCCGAATGAACATACTAAAGTTAGAAAGATCAATAGCTTTATTAAAACCAATCATTTGGGAAATGCCTATGAATAAGAAAAGAGAGGCTTATATAACTTTATTGACGGCTGCTCAAAAGCAACTACCACAAGAAGTAAATTTGGTAGTCGAAGAGCATTTTATACCAATGTTAGAAAGCTCCCGACACATTGCTGATAATTTATTGAGTAAGGGTGTACTTAATGATTGATAAATTAGAATTTATTGGGATAGGAATATTATTTTCGATTTGTCTGGGAAATTATATTAAAGAAAGAACAACATCTACACTTCTTATGCTTATTTCTTATATCATTTTAGTAATTATTAAGATATTAAAGTAATCTATCAAACTGGGAGTATATTTATCAATATGTTCCCAAACCTTAATATTTTAGAAAATTTCCTTCCATTATATATGCTATTTTTATGACAAGGGACGCTGGTCCCTTTTGACTTGATTCAATCTATTAATTTAAGGCGGATTTTATCATGTATATAAAAAAATCAATTTTTGCGGGGATGACGCTGGAAGTCGAAAAGACTTACACGATTAAATATAAAAGTAAAAAAGTGACCAAGTCGGCCAATATAAACCCTACTCCGGAAAATATGAAAAAAGTAAATGAGCGTAATGCTGCAAAAAAATTACGATGGCAGATCAACACTAATTTCAGATCAGGTGATTACCATTTGATTCTCACTTATAGACCGGAAGAAAGAGCGCTCAATCCAGAAGAAGCAAGAAAAGACCTGAAAAGATTTTTGGAAAAGTTGAGAAGTCATTACAAAAAAATGGGGCTGGAACTGAAATATGTGGCGGTAGCCGAATATGGAAAAGTTTCCATGCATTTTCATTTGGTGGTCAACGGTGGTATATTGCCGGAAGAAATAAATAGAATATGGGGGCATGGCAGAGTTGGGCTGAGAGTGTTGGATGATTCCGGAGACTATATCAAGCTTGCTGCATATTTAATAAAACAGACCAGTAAAACATACAACGATCCTGAAAAAGCTGTATTCAGGAAAAGATGGTGCTCGTCTAGAAATCTTAAAAAACCAGAAATTAAACCAGAAATAGTTAAAGCTGACAGTTGGCGCGAAACTCCAAAAGTGCCGCAAGGGTATATGTTAATTGCTGACAGCGTGGAATATGGCGTAAGTGAAATAACCGGGTATCCATATCAATATTACCGAGCAATTAAAATATCAGATAAACCAAAGAAAGGACGGCGTGAATATGATAAAAATGGTATTAGACATACCACCTAGTGTGAATCACTGTTATGTAAATATTGCTGGTCAACGTAAAGGCAGGAAATTGACTGAGGCGGCTAAGAATTGGAAGCTCCTTGCCGGCTATGAAGCCAATCAGGCAAAACGGAAACAGGGCTGGATTTACCCGGACAAAGATGAAAAAATCGTCCTGCTGTTGTGGGCGTTTTGGCCCGATCGTCGTCCTCGCGATATGAATAATTGTCATAAGCTCCTGCCGGACGCTCTTGAAAACGTCCTCTTTGAAAATGATAAAAACGTCCTTGTTCGCGATATGGATTTCTCCTTCGACGCAAAACGTCCTCGGCTGGAAATTGTCGTCGCCCGGAAAGATGAGGTAGACGTGAATGAAACACAATACTAAAAAATTCGTCCTGCAGGAACTGGCTGACTACAGGGAAAGCTGTGCAGAAAATGTCCGGATCCATGAGCGGATAAATAACCTGAAATGTTCTGGAAATGCAGATGTGACAAACAGGGAGCTTAAGATACTGTTTTTACGACAGGCGTATCTGGAACGGGTTATAGCTGCAATAGATAATTTACGCGAGAATCTGAATGAGGATTTATCACAGTTGTTTAATGCAAAGTTTTTGACCAGGCCGAGTATGCAGGACAAAAAAATAATCGCACAGCTTAATGTCAGTCGTGCGAAGTTTTACAAAGATATTGATTTGATTTGTCAAATGCTGGCCGACAGGCTAGGGCTTTCATAGTTGCACGCGGTTTTGCCGTTGCACGCAGTTTCGCCGTTGCACGCAGTTTCGCTGTTGCACGCGGTTTTGCCGTTGCACGCAGTTTTGCCGTTGCACGCAAATAGCCGCTGATATACGTCAGCGGCTGCATTATCAGAGTGGAGAGAGTACCGCAGTATTCAAACTTGCGGAGGGTTGGCCACGCTTGCAAAAAACAAGACCTTTTCGCCCTTGGTAACCTCAACCCCTATAACTCTAAGCGGTTCTAAAGCTTTCCAAGACGTAGCGCCCTCAAGTACTTTGAGTAGCAAACTATTTAATCCTTTTTTTGTTTTAAATTCAGATTGAGCTTTTTCGTTAACTTGCAAATGTCTGTCACCGTCAACAACTAAAAAAACGCTATACATGATTTAACACCCTTTCTGGTCTGCCATCGTCAGAGCTGGGCGACCATCCCACAGCTGACGCCCGCAAGCGCAGGCGTTTCGGCTTAAAATGTTCTGATAAATTCAGCGTTTCCATTCAGATCACTGTTAATTTTTTTGATTGCATTATGTAATTTTCTTTCTGTGAATTCTGTAATATCCCACGCTTTAAAAATAACGTTGTATTCTGCCGTTATAAAAATCATGTTTGCAACTTTTTCAATTTCGAATTTCATTTTTGGTATCTCCTTTAGTTTAATTCGTCGACAGCCACAAGGGTCGTTGATTTGTAGCGGCGGTTAAACTGGTTGCCTCTTTCGTTAATCGTTGTAACAATAACGCTTTGAGCGCCTTTTGGTTCAACTGCCAAAATCAAGCTTCTTAATCCGTAGTTATAGAGTATATGCTGGCCCGGTTTTAGTTCTTGAGCGGCAACGGAATTTTTCCAGCCTATGCCTTGTAATTGGCTTTGGTGTTTGCGCTTTTCTGCAAGTTCTTTTTCAGCTGCTAAATATTGGGATAAGTCTATCATTGTGATCACTCCAATTCTAAATTTTAAATCAGCCTGCCATCATCAGAGCCGGGAGGCTATCCCACGGCTGACGCCCACAAGCGTGGGCGTTTCGGCTAATTACATGTACTTTTCAAAAATTTTAAGCGCTTTTTGAGCCGCATTTTTTTTCATAGCCTTACCGCTTTTGCGTTTCAAATATTTGACGCAAGCCTTGGAGCTAGATAAACCGTACAACGCACTTGCCTTTTTCACAATAGTCGCATCTTCCGGGATCATTTTTATAGCTTTAAGCGTATTAGGATTTATGTAGTAAGATTCGTCACTTTGACACAAAGGCACTAGCTCAGCGCTTTGCATGTGATTGCCAATGTTCCAAATTTCGTAACCTACGGGGATTTTTTCAACGATTTCAAAACTGTAATCCTCAATATTGTGATATGCTGTCATTTAAAACATCTCCTTATTTATTCATGATTTATATTTTCTGGTTGTAAATTTCAGTTTAGTATGATATTCTTTATTTGCAGGCAGTGTTGACGCACTGCCTGCAGGCTAACTATTTGCTAGCTTTTGTTGTTGCCGCTGGTTTTACGCCAGCGGTTTTTCCTTTTTCCAAAATGTCAACGCCAACCCAGGGGGCTGCCGCTTTTGGGATCTCAAAAGGTTTAATAATGCTTTTCATGTTCTCACATCCTTTCTGCCTTGAAAGAGGTTTTATCTCTTTCTTTAATATAATTATAGCCTTAAAAGAAGAAAAAGTCAAGAGTATTTTCTTCTTTTAGGAAAATAATTATGCTGTTTAAGTTGACGGGATAGTCTCAAACGACTATAATATAGTCGGGGTGATAATCATGATTAACGACAAAATAAAAATGATTTTAGTTAGTTCTAAAGTAAAACCGCCGATGTTGGCCAATGCTTTCAATTTAACGCCAAAAGCTGCAAGTACTAAAATGAGCAAGGGAATATATAGCATTAACGATTTAATAAAGGTATGCGACTACTGCGGCGCAGATCTGACAATCACGACTAAAGACGGTACAGTTATACGGCTAACCATAGACGATATAGAGACAGACAAACAATAGAGACAGACAAACAAAAGTAAATAGTTAAATAGTAAAGGGCACTTGCTCAATGCAAGCGCCCTTTCTATATTCAAGCAGAAGCTTACAAGCTTCTGCTTTTTTCTTTTCGTAGACAATTTCGAGACTTTTGGGGGGTACCGCTTACTGTCTGCTCGGTATATGGTTATATATAGAGAGCTGTACCAGGTGCAGACACACGCAGAGCAGAGAACCAGCAGCCGGCAACGTGCCGCACGAATAGGCAAAGGTACTTCCCAGAGGGGGTGCGGCCCGAAGGTCGGGGAGCGCGCGGCGTCTGTCTCTAAAAAAATAAAAAATTTTACTTCGAAATTTCGAGGTTGCAAATGAAAGAAAAACAGAACGATGGAAACAAAAACTTAACAATTAATGGCATAAAAAAAGACGGCTCCGAAAAAGTGTTACAAAAAGCACAAAAAAGCGAAGAAAAACGACCAAGCAGACTTCGGAGAAAAGCCATTCCGTCATATTTGCAAATAACTGCCGATGATAAATTGATCGTCAGGAGCAGCCAGGTATGCAAAATCTTTGGAATCAGTGATCGAACTTTATCTACATGGACAGCTCGCGGAGCGCCGCAATATAAACGTGGTTGGTGGGATTTGGCGGTGCTGATCGAGTGGCGCATAAAGTCTGCTGGATTCGGGCGAACTGATGGCGGCACGACTAACGAAGCTAAAAAGCTAAACGCAGACGCCAGGCTGAAAGAAGTTAAGGCGGACATTGAGGAAATGCGGCTGGAACGTATGATGGAACGCCTCGTACCGCTGGAAATGGTGGAAGAAGAAATGACAGCGTGTTTTGCAAATGCCAGATCAGGCCTGCTCCGGATAGGCGAAAAGGTTTTTACTGAGCTTCATGCTCAGTATCCGGAAATCATGCACGATGTACGGAGAATAGTCAATTATGAAATCGAAACAGGACTTGACCGTCTATCAGAATCTAAGTTTTATAAACGATGAGCAAATAGAAAAGTGGCAGAATGCACTTGAAAATATCGGGGAAAAAGCTTTTGCCAAGTTGAAACCACCGGAAAGAATGAGCGTTTCTGAATGGGCTGACCATAACAGGGTGCTTCCTGCGGGATCCACTTCAAAGCCTGGGCTTTGGTCGACAGAGTTTGTGCCATATATGCGTGACATTATGGACGCCTTTGCTGATGAAAGCATCGAAGAAATTGATTTTATCAAGGCATCACAAACTAGCGGCACCGAAAGTGCCCTTAATATGCTGGGTTATACCATAGATCAGCGACCGCACAGGCTTTTATACGTTATGCCGGACGAGGAAACCTACAAGGAATTTTCAGAAGAACGTCTGCAGGTAATGCTTAATAGCTGTAGCTGCTTTAAAGGCAAATTTGACGAAAATGCTAGCCGTGACGGATTTTTGAAATTTCGGGGCGGGTTCTGTAAGTTGACAACGGCAAATTCGCCATCAAAACTGGCGAGTTTGTCCATACCATACATCATCATGGACGAAGTTGATAAATACCCACGCTGGGCAGGCAGGGAAGCAAACCCAATCAAGCTGGCGCGTGAACGCTCTAAAAACTGGCCTGGCATGATGAAATTAGTTCTGATCTCTACGCCGACGATCAAAGAAGGCAATATCACCAAAGCCTACAACGAAGCCGACGTTAGATATAAATATTATGTACCCTGTCCGCATTGCGGGCATATGCAGCCGCTGACTTGGGACGGTGTAAAGTTTGATAGTAAAGAACATGCGACAGTAGTCGAGTATCAGACACATTACGAGTGCTGTGAATGTCATGGAATCATCAAAGATCACCACAAACCGGAGATGCTGCGGCGCGGCAAATGGGTGGCGCAGAATGAATGCAAGGGTAAGCCGAAAAGAATAGCTTACTCCATCAATTCTATTTACAGCCCATGGATAACGTTTGGACAGGTGGCGGCAGAATTCCAGAGATCCAAAGACGACCCTGCTGATTTGATGAACTTTATCAACTCGTGGCTGGGCGAACCGTGGGAAAATCTTTCAGCCAACATGGATATCGGCAGCGTTTTGGAACAGCGTACAGAGATACCAGCTCATGTTGTACCTGCATGGGCCCAACTGTTGACTGCTGGCGTAGACGTACAAAAGGATTATTTTTACTGGACTATTCGCGCATGGGGCGCAAAGCTTACAAGCCAGAATATAGCTTACGGTATGGCCCGGACATGGGAAGAGCTGGAAGCCGTTATGGATAAATTCTGGGCGGATGAAGAGGGAGAGCTGCGGTGGCAGGTCAACGCCTATTGCGTCGATTCCGGTTACAGGACGGACGAAGTTTACGAATACTGTAATGCTCGTTACGGCGTAGCGATTCCCTGCAAAGGGTCCAGTACGCCAATGGTAGGTAAATACCGTCCGGCGAATATAGAACCCAAAATAAAAGGCCTCAGGCCGTCGCTTTTGTATATCGTTGATACAGACCAGTACAAAAATATAATCGCATCGAGACTGCATAGACCTATTGGCATAGGTGCATGGATGCTGAATAAGGACACGGAGCTTGTTTACGCGGAGCATTTGACGGCTGAACACAGAGTAGTAACGACTAAAGGCAGCAGACAGATTGAAACGTGGGTCAAAAAAACTTCGGCCAAGCAGAACCACTGGTGGGACTGCGAAGTATATGCTTTTTTGGCGGCAGATCTCAGTCACGTTTCGCTTCTGGAAGAATTGCCGGAAGAATAGGAGGGAAAACATGGCAACGATTAAAGAACAGCTGGAAGCCATTGACGCCGCAATCAATGATATTCTGACAACAGGCCAGCGGATAAAAACACCGACCGCAGAAGTGGAACATGCCAGCCTGGCAGAACTGCGCAGCGAGCGCGCAAGACTTGAAGAAAAGCTGGCGCTGGAAAATGGCGGCAGCGGCGGTATAGTCCGCGGGATTTTTTTAGGATAAGGAAGGATAAAAATGTCAAATAATGCGAGAAATCCTACCACAGGAAACGATTTGAATATTATCGATCGCACGATAGCATTTTTTGCCCCGCAAAAAGCATGGGAGCGAATGCAGTATCGGCGCGCTTTAGGCGGTTACAAGGCGGGAGACCAGAACGCCAGCCGTGCTAACTGGCAGCCGATGATCGGTACCGGCGAGAGTATCAATAAAGTGTCAAGAGACAGAATGAGGGCCAGGGCGAGAGATGCTGAGCGCAACAGCGATATTGCAAATGGTATCCTGCTTGCCTATCAGCGCAATGTAGTTGGCCGTGGCTTTAACCTGCAGGCTAGGACAGAGGATGATACCTTTAACAAAGCCGCTGAAAAACTTTGGCGGCACTGGTCAAAGCCGGAAAACTGCGACTTGACAGGGCAGCAGTCGCTGCGTGAGATGCTAAACATGATCACTCAGCGAACGCAGGTAGATGGCGGGATAGTTATTGTCAAAACGTATGTGCAGGATAAAAAATATCCTTTCAAAGTGCAGATACGGGAAGTTGATGATATTGATGCCATGGGACGCATAGAAGCGGACAACGGCAATGTTATCTGTAACGGTATCGAGCTTGACCAGTATAACCGTCCGGTAGCGTATTACCTGAAAGAAACTGATCCTAACGGTTTTAGCGACTATAAGGTAACAAGGGTAGAGGCGGACAGGATCATTTATTTCTGGCAGCGGCGGCGCCCTACTGAATATAGGGAAATATCACGACTGGCACGGACACTGCCAAGGATACGCGATACTGATGATTATCTGGATACAGTGAGTTTTGCTCATAAAATAGCTGCGTCGCTGGCTCTGGTAATTACTCAGAAATTCCCTGACGGCATTGCCGGAGGTCTTGGCCGCAAGGTACAGGGCTTGCTTGAAGAAATGGGCAAACCCATATCTGAAGACCAGAAAATACAGGGGTTTACCGGCGGCGATATTCTATATCTGCAGCCGGGTCAGGATGCTACCAGTGTCGTACCAACAGGGGCGGCGGCTGAGACCAAGGATTTCACAACTACGCAGCAGCGGCTGGCGGCGGCAGGACAGGGATTGTCACATGAAAGTGCCAGTAGGGATGTGAGTGAGGTCAATTATTCCTCTGCCCGGCAGAATCTGTTGGAAGACGAAAAAACCTATCTTGATATGCAGATGTCTTTGATTGAGCATGTATTAAGCAAACTTTATGAAGAAGTTATCAAAGCAGGTTATCAAACAGGTATGATCGACGCCCAAAAGTATCCTGATTTTTGGGAAAGGCTGGAAGAATATTTGGAACATGAGTTTATTCCGCAGGGAATGCCGTGGATTGATCCTCTGAAAGAGGCCAACGCCAAAAAGATCGGCATTGAATCAAAAACGCTCACCCGCAAAGCCCTTGCGGCCAGCGAGGGCAAGGATTGGAAGGAAGAACTAGAACAGCTGGCAGCTGAGCAGAAAATGATGGAAGAACTCGGATTAATTGCGAAGGGAGAGGATAAAAATGCCAAGTCAAAGCAAGACACTGACCCGGCAGCAGGCGGCCAAAGCCCCAAGGATGAGGGCGGCGACGCTGACTAATTTTGATACTTCAGCGCGTACGGCGCGGCTGTCGTTTGCGTCAGAAACACCGGTACGCGATTACTGGTATGGTAAGGAGATTCTGCGGGTCAGTGATAGCAGTATGAACACTGAGCGTTTCAGTGCAGGTGTGATGCCGGTACTGTTTAATCACGACAGAGATAAGGTTATTGCAAGGGTAGATAAAATCTGGACTGAAGGCAGCAAGGCGTATGCTGACATTACTTTTGACGATGATGAGCTTTCTGAGCGCATTCTGAAAAAAGTGGAAAGCGGCAGTCTGCGCGGTGTATCGGTAGGGTACAACATCCAAAATTACAGTATTATCGAACGTGATGAAACCAGTACGGACGGTATCGAGGGCCCAGCGCTGATAGCTGACAAGTGGGAAGTTTTTGAAATCAGTATCGTTTCAATACCGGCAGATGCGGCTGTAGGAGTTGGCCGTAGCAGATTGTACAGCCCCGAAGGCTTCCGTGATATGGGAGACGGAGCAGGGACGGAAGAAGCCGAGGAAACTGAGATGCAGAAATCAACTTCTGCCAGCAGTGACCGGTCCGGTGAACCCGGATATGAAAAAAATAATTACGAAGGTGAGGAAAAGGAAATGACACCAGAAGAAAGAGCAGCACTTGCGGCGGAGGTCCGTACTGCAGAAAACCAGCGTCAAAGTAATATCCGCGCATTGTGCCGTGAATTAAAAATCGAAGAAAAGGATATGGAGGCAATGCTCAAAGATGAGGATTGCACCATGGAAAAGGCAAATGAACGGGCTTTGGCAATTTTGAAAGAGCGGATGAAACCTACTGCTCCGCCTAAAGTAACAGTTACTCAGGATGAAGCCGATAAAAAACGCACAGCTATCGTTGACGGTTTGTTCCTGCGCCATGGCGGCATCTTGGAGAAGCCGGCAGATGGTGCTGATGAGTTCCGCAACTGCCGCTTTGCTGATGTGGCAAGAATGACGCTGCAGGATGCTGGTGAAACCGGCATCGGTCGCATGACTGACCGTGAACTGTTTGCTAGAGCGCTGACTACTACCAGCGCATTGTCTGCTATTGCTGATAATCTGGCACATAAGAGCCTGTCCAGCGGTTACAACGAGGTTGCGACGACTTATGGAGCATGGACCCAGACCGGCAGCAATACTGATTTTAAAATTGCCAAGCGTTACCGCATTTATGACGCTATGGCACCGGTTAAAATTCCTGAGGGCGGCGAATTCAGTTACAGTGAATTGCTGGATGAATCCGTAGGCGTACAGTTGGCGACCTATGGTGACGCTACTAATTTTACCCGCGAAATGATGATCAATGACGATCTTGATGTCTTGGTAAAAATCCCGAAGCTGCTGAGAACATCTATGGAACGTTATAAAAATCATTTAGCCTATAAAGCGCTTATTGATGCCAATAATTACAGCTCTGCCAAGGGCAATCTTGGTACCGCGGCGGCACTGTCTGTCAAGTCTTTGGGTGAAGCTAAAAAGCTGATGCGTAAGCAGAAGCTGGGCAATAATACTGTACTGAATATTGTGCCTAAATATCTGATCATTCCGGCGGCTTTAGAAACTGTGGCGGAACAGCTGCTGACATCTACAGCAGATCCGGAAGGCAAAAACAGCGGCGTAAGCAATCCGGCAAACAGAACCCGCAGTAATCTTGAACTGATCGTGGACGCTACGCTGGATGAATTAAGCGGCGAAACTGCTTATTATCTGGTAGCTACCAAAGGCATGGTAGATACGATCGAGGTTTGCTACCTTAATGGTAATGCAGCGCCAATCATTGAAACCGGTACTGACTTTAATAATCTGGGCATTAATTTTAGAATGTACCATGATTTTGCAATCAACGTACTGGATACACGCGGCCTGGTTAAAAACGCCGGCAAATAAGGGAGGGAAAAGAAATGTTTAAACGTAAAGGTGAAAATCTTGATTATACATGCACTGCTGACGTGGAACGTGGCGAAGTTGTTGTTATTAACGACGCGCTGGGTGTAGCGGCCAGCACAGCCAAAAAGAATGATGTGATCGCTGTTTATATGGCAGGAGTTTTTCTGCTGCCCAAGGATAGTTCTACAGAATTACAGCAAGGGAAAAAAGTATATTGGGATCCGGCTGCGAAGAAGGTAACTGTGGATGCTAATGACGGCGCAGAATCCAATCCGACCGCTTATCTTGAAGCCGGCATTGTGTGGGAAACGGCACTGGCCAGCGCAGATAAAGTGCAGGTCAAAATCGGTTAAAAGGAAAAGGCGGCTTAGTCCGCCTTTTTCACAAGGTGAATTATGAGCAGTATCGCAGATGTTATAAAAAAAGCTATCTTTGGCAGCGTTCTGTCAGAAACAGTATCTTACCAGGATCGGGAAATCAAAGCGATTGTCAGTATCGGAACGCCGGTCGTGCGCAAAAATTTCTTTCGTGGGATTACCGTCAATGATGTAGTCAGTGACGAGGCTTCTTTTACTTTGTTGGAAGAAGATGCACAGGAGATTAAAACTGGCGATCAGATTATCCATAAAGGTGTGACATGGTATGTCAATAAACAGATAGCGCAGGACACTATCGGCAAGACAGTTACCTTCGGAGCTTCGAAAAATACCAAAGGTTTTGCGAGGGGGTTTGAAAAATAATGTATTTCAAAATCGATCTCGAAGATGGTATCAGCCCTGTTGTGCAGCGTTGGCTAAAGAATAACCCGCGTTTCATAAGCTCTGTACTGAAAAGTACCGGTTATATGGTGCAGAACGAGTTGAAAGAAGCGGTACGCGGCAAATTTACAGGGCAAAGTTGGCCGCAGCGTTGGACGCTGCAAGACAGGCGAAAATTATCGAGGACTGCGCCTGGCGTATGGTATGGACGTTTGAAAAATGCTTTAGGCTATGCCTATAATTCGGCAGATAGTAGCGTCAATGTTGGCTGGACCAGCAGGACAGCAGCGTTTGAAGGCAACGTGCAGGAGGAAGGCGTAACTAAACAGGTAACGCCGGGTTTACGCCGGTTATTTCATAAGCGAGGCATCCATCTGCGGGCAACGACGACAAAGCTGGTGACACCAGAGCGACCGTTTATTGAACCGAAATACATGGATATCCGAGATAAAATACCTGCTTATATCACGCAAAGGGTACAGGAATACATGGATAACGGCGGGTTTGTTAAAAATGTAGGAAAGGGCCGTAAATATACGGTTTACAGTGGCTTAAATGCAGCAGCAGATTAACATGGTGGAAATGAGCCGTAAACTGGCGGTACATTTAAAATCATCGGCAGAACTTGAAGCTTACTGCCAACAGGAATTTGGCAAAAGCATAACGACGGTGGTTGAATATCGTAATGTCAATGAGATACCGGACTTGGAGACAGCTCCTTATATTATGTTTTATAACGCTGGCAAGACAGAAGGACTGACTAAGAAGGTCCATTATCAGGTCGATATCGCTATCGGCGTTCCCGGCAGCGTCAGTGATTCGTATCTGGAAACAGAAGAAGGCGTTTTAGTTTTAAAAAGCTATAAAAATGTTTCTGATATCATGCAAATCATTCAAAGCGAGCTGAACGCCTACCAGAACAAGAAAATACCACCTGAGGTATTTTCCGCAATTTTTACCGGCGAAGCTGATCAGGCAGGCTTACTTTGGACAGGTATGATCCATTGCGAGTGGGAATTTCAGCAAATATTAGGACCGCTGGGCATGATCGATTTTTAATCTACATGCTAAAAACAACGGTTAAAATACGGTAAAATGCGGTAAGATACCGCTAAATTTAGCACAAAGAATAAAGGATGTGAGAGTAATGGCAATAGGAGAACAACAGCAGGGCGTATATACCCAAAGTTTAATGGCGTTTGAGGACGCTTTTGGTAAAGATCCGGCAGATTTGAGCAGCAGGGCTATTTTGCTGCCGTTCAATTCTAACGCGCTAACGGCCAGTCAAAACAGCACTGCTCCGGGAACGATTACGGGCAGACGTGATCCGGTAGAGCCTATTTACGGCAATATCGATGTTGCAGGACAGGTCGTTGTACCTGTGGATGCTACGTCTTTCGGCTGGTGGCTGACAGCGGCGTTTGGTGAACCAACAACGGAAGATGGGACTGTTGAAGGAACTTATAAGCACGTTTTTAAACCGTCGAAGCGGCAGCCTTCTTTGATTATGGAAAAAGCCTTTCCTGATATCGGCGTCTATACTAAATACAATGGCTGTAAGGTAAGCACACTGGAAATAACGACCGGCGGAGACGGCGAACTGGTGGCTAATATCGATATGATGGGCGCCAATGAAACGATCAATAAAGCGACGATCAGTACGACGCCTAAAACTCCGGTCATGGATAGATTCAATAATTTTATGGCGTCTTTTAAGCTTAATGATGAATTGGCGGCAGTATGTACGGAAGTATCTATGAATATGAATTTCAATCTAGACGGAGATACTTATGCTATTGGAGGCAAAGGATTCCGAACGGCATTGAATGAAGGCATATTGGAGCTGAGCGGCAGTATGACGGCATTCTTTACCGACAGCAAATTCATTGAATATGCAGAAGACAGTACAACAATCAGCGCTGAGCTGATTTTTGAAACAGGCGACTTTAAATTGTCATTCCTGTATCCGGAAATGAAGCTGGCACGGAATACGCCTCCTATTGACGGACCGACAGGTATCAGTCAGCAGTTGGATTATAACGCTTTTTATAAGAGTAATGATCAAAACAGCAGCGTAATAGTTACGCTTATCAATAAAACAGCATCGTACACGAAGGGAGCTTAATCGTAATGGCTATAAAAAAAATGATTGAATGCAGATGTATGACGTGGGAAGAGAACGCCATGCATGATGATCTCGTAGAAGAATTACTGGACAAAGAACCCCAAATATCAGGAAGAAAAGTTTTGCAAAAAATGGCGCCATGGGTACTGGAGACAGTTTACAAAGTCAAAGTCAGCGACTTTACACCGGGCGAGATTGTTGAGATCTATACACGCACCAAAGAGCTGACAGCACATGTACGCTCAGAAGAAATAAAAAACTTGAAGCCCTTGTCGTCTGGCAGCGCGAACGGGCCGGATACTGCAGAGACTGCCGGAAAATCCAAAAAGTAAAGCAAACACTTGATTGTAATACCTGCGCTTACCGCGCACCGGAGCTGATGGAAGGTAATCGTGAAGCGTATGCGGCGTGGTATGCAATCCGTAACTGCAGACGTTATGCAGTCGGTATGACCGGAGCTATTCTGCTGGGTATCAGCTGGCAGGACGCAGATTACATTCTGAATAAGTATGGTTTTCGCGTATCGGCGCTGATGATGCAGAAGCTCCAAAAACTAGAAGATTTAGAGATAGAAAACAGCCTGAGGAAGGAAGGTAAGTGAAGTGGCAAAGAATGTAGCGGAAACCAGAGTAAAAATATCTCTGACGGACGGCATGAGCGCTGGGCTATTAACGGCACAGAAAAACTTAACCGGACTGAATCGGGCTGCTTCGTCTACATCAAGTATTTTTAAAGGCGTGACGATGCAGGCGGCAGGACTGACTGCGGCTTTGACTGGACTGTATGGAGTTTCCGAAGCGGTAGGGAACTTGATCAAGGCTCCGTATGAATTCGCCAAAAACATGGAAACCAATCAGATCGGCATCAGCGGTATTCTGCAGTCGATGACAAAACTGGACGGCAAAACGCTGGAATGGAATACGGCTATGCGGATATCCGGCGGCATTTTACATGACCTGAACGATGCGGCCCTGCGAACGGCGGCAACCAGCGAAGATTTGATTGAGGCATTCAGGGCGCTTTTAGGGCCTGGTCTTGCTGCAGGCATGAACATTGAACAGCTGAAAGAATTTACGACTATCGGTGTCAATGCTGTAAAGTCTATGGGCTTGCCCAGAAATCAGATAGTGCAGGAACTGCGTGACCTGGTGCAGGGTGGTATTCGTCCGCAGTCGAGCACACTTGCAACATCTTTGGGTTTGACTGACGCCGATATCAAGGCTGCAAAAGAAAGCAGCGAAGGCTTGTATGCGTTTTTGATGAAGCGCATGGAAGGCTTTAAAGCAGCAGCATTGGCTACACCGAAAACCATGGCTGGTTTGATGGATCAGATTAAGGAAGGATATACCCGTACTGCGGCAGACGGAACGGCCGAAATCTACAGTTATTACAAAGAGCTTCTGGGGAAGGTAGCTAATCTGTTTTTGGATCAGGAAACTTTTAAACTGGACGAGGACCTGGTTAAAAATGTAAGTGCTTTTAGTACCCATGTTGTAAATGCTGCCAGAGGTTTGGAAAATGTGGGCAGCGCAGGCTGGACTGTTATAGGACCGGCCCTTGAAACAGCAGGGACGGCGGCCGGAGTTTTGGCAGATAATACCGAGCTGATCGTCAAAGGCTTTGCAGCGTGGAAACTGGGGGGGATAGTTCTTGATCTTGGTAATGTCGTAACCCAAACAAATAATGCGTATCAGGCGCAGACTTTGCTTGGTACGGCAGTGCAAAAGGTCAGCGGGTATTGGAACACCAACAAAATAGCTGCGCAGGGAGCGTACCAGCAGGAGATACAGGCAGCTGAGAATGCGGCGGCGGTGATCAACCAGACTGAGCGTCAAAAACAGGCGTCAATCAAAAATACTGAAGTTGTTACTAAAGCTGTTCTTGTAGCTAGTAAACAACAAAATTTTGAACTTTCAGCTGATTTGAGGCTTGCAGCACAGCATTATCAAAATTTAGGAGTGTCAGCCCAAAAAGCGGGGCAACTGCAATTACAGGCGGCAAAAGTCGCGGCTAAAGGGCAGTTGGATTTAGCAAGACAGATACTTGATACTCAGGAAAAGCATATTCTGGCCGCTAATGCGGCGCTGGACCATGGCAAGAAACTGCAGGGATTACAAAATAAAGCCATGCTTTTGGGCGGAACACTTACAGGACTTGGTGTTACTGTACAAATGCTGTCAGGTGACACGGAGAGTTTTTCGTATAAACTGGCGGGAACAGCAGTCAACGCAGGAATTGCTATAGGAGCAATAGGAACGCTTATAGGATGGCTGGGAAAATTGGCACTTGCCTACAAGGAAGTAGCCACAATGGGTGCTGCGGCTGGATTACTTTCTACTGCCGGTATTGTCGGTGCTGGTGTTGTTGGGATAGGCGCGGCAGTTGGTGCAGGAACTGTGGGGATTTATGCAGCAAAAGAAGGACTAAGCTTTGAAGACCTTGTTGACAGATGGACTGCGACACCACAATCCAGAGAAGAAGAACGGCTGGAAAAAAAGAAGAAATTTAGGGCGGAACAAGATGAAATTGCGGCACGCCAAAAAGAAATTGACGATGCTAGAAAAGCTGCGGAAGAAGCTTCGCGGTTGGCTTTGAACAGTTTTGGTGGCAGTGATGATAAAGGCAAAAAAGCTAAGGGTGGTAAGTCAGAAGCAGAGAAGCAGGCTGAAAAGGCATTAAAAGAGCTGACGAAATGGCAGGGCAAGGTAAATGAGCTTGCCGAGGATCTGCAAACTAAAATAACTGAACAGACTGGTTCCAAACTCGATATAGCCACAGCTTCGCTGACAGCAGAGCTGGAAAAAATGAATTCTACCATCGAAAATGCGAAGGTGGCAGGCGTTGATAATGAGGCGTTAAAAAGTGTTCAGGCCCAGATAGATTTATACAAAAAATTAAAAGAAGAACAGAACAATCGTGACTGGATAACCGAACAGCATAAACTGCGGATGGATAACCTGCAGGCAGAGGAAGATTCACAAACCAGGCATATCAGCGTAATCAACGAAATGCGGGCTTTGGAGCTTGAACGCTACAAGGAGAAGCTGCAGGAAGAGCTTGCGGCTACTAATCTGACTGAACAGGAAAAGCTGCGGCTGCGGCAGGAATTTGCAGCGGCGACGCAGGAGCTGCAGGAAGCACAGGCGACCGATCTGAAAGCTTCGTGGGACAATGCCCTGGAATACATCAAAAATAAGCAGTTCAATCAGTTTGAGACTATCAAAGGCGGCTTTGATGACATACTAAGTACGATGACTAATTTTGGGCAGAATATGATCACGGAGCAAAAGTCTTTTTCAGAAATGGCAGACAGCCTGTTCAAAGATTTAGCCAACAGCATTAAGAACACGATGTTGAAAGTTATCATGCAGGGGCTGGTAATGAATTCCATCATGAGTATGTTCGGCATGGGCGGCGTTGGCGGATTTGATCTTGGCGGTATTCTTAATAATCCTTCCAAATTTAGCGTTGGCGGAACAAGTTATGCAGGCGGCTCTTTTATGGGAAAATTTGCACAAGGCGGGTATACTGGTCGTGGTTGGGCGCTTGTCGGAGAAGAAGGACCGGAATTACTTGATCTTAAAACCCCGGGCCGCGTTTACACCGCAGATCAGACCAGAGCCGCCTTAAGCGGGAGTGCGGCAGGTGGAACAACAAAAATTATTGTGCAGTTGGAAAACAAAAGCGGTACGCAGCTAAAAGCATCCGAGCAAAACACTACCTTTGACGGCAAGAACTATGTAGTATCAGTTCTGCTGGAAGCGGTGGCAACTAATTATATGGGAACGCAGAACATTTTAAGGGGCGCTTTGGGAACGCCGTAAGGAGCTGAGAGCATGGCAGCAGTTGTTTTTCCGGATATTACGGCACCGTCTTATCCAATCAAGGAAGATCCTGAGGACAATTCCATTATGTCAACCTATGAAGACGGTACGACGCAGGCGCGGCGAAGGTTTACTAAAAGCCGTATGACTTTTGGCTTGACGTGGAATTCATTATATACGGATGAATATCAGAAGTTGAAAGACTTTGTGCAGAAAAAGGTTTATTTTGCAGCGGTAGCTTTTGAATGGACAAATCCTCATACAGGTATAACCTATACGGTGCGCTGCACAAAATTCAGCGGTAATCTGAAATATACAGACTATTACAGTGCTGAGATGACGCTGCAGGAGGTATGAAGTGTTACAGATATCATCAGTCATAAAAGAATTGAAAAATCAGTTATCAAGTGACAGCTGCTGGATTTTGTTACTGGAACTTGATACCAAAATAGAAGGGCTGGAACCAATCAGAGTGGCCCGTAATAACGAGGATATTGCTTATCGTGGCAACACCTATATTGCTTTTCCGCTGGAACCGCCGACGATATCGGAAGATACTACCGGAAGCATACCGTCTTTTGAATTGTCAATCGATAATACATCCAGAGCGGCTACGTGGTATATGGAAGAAGGCGAGGGCGCGATCGGCGGTATAGTGAAGCTGATGGTAATCAATACTTCAGCTATCGACGAAGACCCTGTACTGGAAGAGGAATTCAAGGTACAGAAAGCAGTAGTTAACGATAAGTTTATCAAGCTGACGTTATCTGTTGATTACTACATCAATTCCAGGCGTCCGGTAGGTCGCTTTATGAAGAATAACTGCAATTTTAAATATAAAGGACTGCGCTGCGCAGCGACATCTGATCTGCCGGAATGTGATCATACGTTAACTGCCTGCCGTGAGCGCAAGAACAGCGCCAGATTTGGCGGGTATCCTGGTATAGACCAGAAAGGGGTATACGTATGATAGAGTATGCAGACTTGATCGGCGCACCATTTAAATCACATGGGCGCGATATTAAAACAGGCGTTGACTGTTATGGACTGGTGCAGGCTGTGTTTAGGCGTGAAGGAATAGAACTGCCGGAATTTGACGCAGATTATAACGACTGCAAAAAAATAAACGCTATCGTTCGCGGGGAAGAGAAGCGGGCGAGCATATGGCGCCGGCTGGAAGTTCCTAAAGTACCCTGTATCGTGACTATATCTTTTGGCGTAGCCAGAAGCGTTATCAACCATACCGGCGTTTATATCGGCGGTAATAAGTTTTTGCATATTAGGGAGAATATCGGTGTTTGTGTAGACGATATAAATAGTCCGGCGTGGCGCAAAATAATCCACGGCTATTATGAGTACATCGGGAAGGAGTGAAAGCGGTATGAATGACAAGATTAGAGTAGTCATTGTCCGCAATCCATTCCAGCCTGATGAGAATAGGGAAGTACATCTGCTGGCACCTGATGAACATAAAACACTGCAGGACTGTATAAGTGCTTATGAGGCAATCTATGCCGGCAGTGACGGCTTTAGGGTAACTGTCAACAGTTATGTTGTCGAAGACTTTAGCAGCGCAGTTAAAGCGGGTGATTTTATAGTGATGTCGCCTGTAGTTGGCAAAGGCGGCAAAAGTGTTTTGGGTTTGATCGCTGCCGTGGCGCTGTCAGTAGTATCTTTTGGCGTTGGTGGTTTGGCGGCAGGCGGATCATTTTGGGGAGGCCTTGCAGCAGCTTCTGGATGGGCCGCGGTAGGTGGTTATCTTGCGGCAGCAGCGGTTATGTTTCTGGGCGGCAGTCTGGTATCAAAAATGTTTGCCGGTAAAGTGGATGTAGGAAAATACAATGCCGAAGGCAGTGAGGCGACTTATAGCTGGAACGGTATCCAGACTATGGAAGGGCAGAACAATCCAGAGCAGCTTACATATGGCAAGGTCAAAAGCGGTGGACAGAGCATAGCTAAATTTGTCGACAATGATAATAACGACCAGTATTTGTACTGGCTGATCGCTGCTGGCAGTGGACCGCTTGAAATAACAGAAGTGAAGCTAAATGATAACGATATCGGCAATTATGAGGGCGTGAAACTGGATATACGACCGGGAATCAATGATCAGGCGATCATCGACAATTTCAACGATATCAGGTCTACAAAAAGTCTTGGCTATGAACTTGAAGGTGAGTGGCGGCAAGATGTTGTTACCGGAAGCGCTACACAGGGCATAATTATTGATATCGAATTCAGCCAGGGACTATATCATGCTGATGACGACGGTAACCTGGTTAATGCATGGGTTGATTTGGCGGCTGATTATGCCTTGCGCGGCAGCGACGAATGGAAGCCTATTGTCAGCGGTTATACTCTTATAACGTCAAATCCTGTCAACGCCGTTCTTATAGACGATTCTGCAGAACTTGGAAACTGGAAGATCAGAGTAAATCGGGTGAAATCAGAAACTACAGATAGTGATGGAGATACTATTAAACAAATTTATTGGCGGATTAGTGTTGGGAAGCCAAGTGCAAAAGACGTCTGGATTTTTGCTGGTATTTCTGGTACTTTCGGTTGGTATTCCGACTCATTTTCACCGGGTGAAACAGGCAGTATCAATGTCGGGCCATTTAGGTTTGATAAACAAACAATGCAGGATAAAGGTGATGGCTATAGCACCAATATTGGAGTATCTAAAAATGGACGTGTAACAGCAGCACAATCATCAGCTGTGCGCCGCAGCTTCCGCATCGATAATATCGCTCCCGGAGAATACGACGTGCGTGTAAGAGTTGTAGGCAGGTCTGCATCCACGACCAGTACCCGTGACGGGGTGAAATGCTGGTGGACGATGGTAGAAGGTATTGTCTATGATGACTTCATTTATCCTGACATGGCGCTGATCGGGATTAAAGCACTGGCAACCAGCCAGTTGAATGGTACACCGACTTTAACCTTTATGAAAGAACGCGCTAATGTCTGGGTATGGAATCCATATGCAAAAGCCTATGAAGAAAAGCCAGCCAATAACCCGGCGTGGGCCGCTTATGACTTTATTCATCAGGCGTCACAACTGACAAATATTCACACTGGAGAGCTTGAATTTGAAGTGAGAGGCGCTAAAGCAGAGCTGATGATGTATGACAAATTTGCTGAATGGGCAGAGTTCTGCACAGAATACAAATTGGAGATCAACATCGAGATCAATACTACCGGACGTTTACTGAATATGGTAAATGAAAAAATAGCACCGATCGGCCGCGGGTTGGTATTATGCTTTGGTACGAAGTTTGGATGTATTTGGAACGGACCGAAACAGCCGACGCAGATGTTCGGCATGGGTAATATTATTCAGGGTACTTTTGAAGAAAATTTTATGCAGTTATCGGACAGAGCGAACGCTTTGGAGATAACCTTTACCAATAAACAGAAAAACTATGAACGCGATACGCTGGTAGTTTACGGCAAGAGTTATGACGATCCGGATGCCTATGATAATACTACGCAGGTATCGTTTGACGGTATTACCAGCTACGAGCAGGCCTACCGTGAAGGTAAATTTCAATTGTACTGCAATCAATATCTGACACGTACTTACAGATGGAAGGCTGACATTGACGCCATAGCTTGTACAGTTGGAGATTTGGTATATATCAGTCATGACGTTACCAAATACGGCACGAGCGGACGCATTATTGCAGTAGAAGGTCCGAATATAACCTGCGGCGCCTTTATGGAGGACTATGATCCGGCAAAGGTGTATCGGTTTCAGTATCGATCCAGTGAAACTGACAATATTTATAAGATCAACATTTTGCAAATCATAGTTAATCCGGATGATACGCAACTGGTAGTCGATTTGCAAAGCGTGACAGAGCCACCTGCAGTTGGGGATATTTTTGATATTGCCGAGGAAAGCATCGGCACCGTACCGGTGATTATCCAATCTATCAACAGGGACGGTGATCTGCGGCGGCAGATCGAAGCTATAATCTACAACGAAAATGTTTACAGCGAAAACTATAATATCCCTGAAATAGATTACAGCACGGCAGAGAGGGATGTAGCTGTAAATGTCATTAATTTGCAGGGGAATCAGGTTCTGTACTGCGATCCTATGAAAACGCGGCACAGCAGGATGTTTCTGTCATGGCAGCTTCCTGATGGGGCGACTGCGACAAAGTTCAGCGTTCAGTTATCTTCCAATGGTGGGACCACATGGATCGCCGCCGGAGATACAACATCGACAAGCTTTGAAACAGAAACAACGCCAGGACTGGATTATCTGGTAAAGGTAGTTACGGTGCTCGGATTGTCGACTTCTACAGGCACAGTGATCTCTATTCCAGCGGCTACTGTTGATTTGCTACCGCCTAATGTTTTGCTGATTGACCATGATCAACTCAATGACGGTACCCGGCGGTTTTGGTGGACTTATAATTATCCAAATCCTAATGATGTCGCAGGATTTAAACTGAAATATATTCAGGGCAGCTATCCAACATGGGAGAAAGCGACAGATATGCATACGGGACTTGTAACACTGCAGCCGTTTGAAACAAAGGCTTTGCGTCAGGGTGTACATACGGTAATGATCAAGGCGGTGGATAATGCGGGGCAGGAGAGCTATATGCCCACTTACGCCATATTGAACCTTGGCAATCTGCTGGAAGAGAATGTGCTTTATAAAGTAGATATCACGGCTGATAACTGGTCGCATACAGTGCATAACGGCGTGGTCCGGACAGATGGACAACTGCACGCCCAGCAGAATGTTTATTATTGGCAAAACTCAAACGTGCAGGCGTGGACAGCACCGACACTGGCGGCATGGCAGGAACGTTATAGCTCTTTTAACTTTATTTATCAGGCAATAGCACCTGCCAGCGGACAGTTTTGGCTGCAGTATGAAATTGATGGGCCGGCAGCCATTGAACACAGAAAAGTTGGTGATAAACCTGTGTGGAGCATACCGGAAGCGTCGGCTTGGGAAAAACCTCAATATCCTGCGTGGTTGGATGATACTACGATCTATAAACCTTATACCGGTAAAGTTTTGGTAAGAGCAGGAGACACAATTCAAGTAAGGGCTTCGGCGCAGGAGAACGTTGCCGAAGAAACAGTAATAAAAACTATGGATATGTTTATTGATGTTCCGGACAGAGAGGAGCATTTTGAAAACCTTAATGTACCCGAGGACGGCGTGACGCTGGATATCAAAACACCGCATTACTATACAACGGCAGTAAGGATTGATGCCGTACAGGACAGCACCGCCGGTGCTGTAATAATAAGAACGGCTATTATCAGCCGCAATCCGTGCAGAATAAAACTGCTGGATATAAATAATAACCCTGTCGCAGGCGTGGTTGATGTAACATGGCAGGGATTTGAAAAGGAGCTGATTTAAAGTGGAAATTCCTAAGTTTATAAAAGGCGTTGCAAAATACTTTACATATGCCAGTGACAGCGGTGAAACGACGCCGACGACGCAGGCTGACCTGCAGGAATTGATGAAAAACAATAATGCCATCTTAGAATGTCTGGTTGATGGTCTTTGGCAGGCTGAAAAAGAAATGAAACTGAACCAGATAATCAGATCACCGAACATGCCTGCAAACACTGTTGCAAAAGTGACGTCGGTTGGTGTTACGGGAACGACTGAACCGGAATGGCCTGAAACGGTTGAGGCAACTGTGAGTGATGGCAGCGTTACGTTTAAGATGGTTGAAAACATTACGAATACTTTTAGATCAAACATTGCTGTATCAAATGGCACAGCGGCAGGTAGTAGCGGTAGTGTAAGGTTTGGTGTTTCTCCAGCAGGTGAGACAGTACAAGCGAGAATTGGTACAGACAATTTAGGTGGATTATTTTATAATACAAGCACAAAGCAATCTCATGTATTTAGAATTGGAACTAACAACGATGTGCTTAGCATACGTGATGACACCTCAAAGATGGCTTTAACAAGTAATAATAAAGCTTTCGCAACGGTAACTCATGAAGGCGTTGCGAAGTGGATAGGTAATGCAAATACCGCTACGAAGTTAGAAACCGCTCGCACAATAAACGGTGTGGCTTTCGACGGAACGCAAGATATAATTGTAGGCTCCAATCCTGTGGGAACAATAATCGCCGTGGCATATACAGGGGTGCCGGAAGGATATATGCACTGCAATGGTGCAGCAGTTAGCCGTACTACTTACGCTAATCTATTTAATGAAATCGGTACAACTTACGGTGCCGGCGATGGTAGTACTACATTTAATTTGCCAAATACTGTAGCTAGATTCCTAGAGGGCGGCATAGGTGCCGGAACTTACTACGAAGCTGGGCTGCCTAATATTACTGGTAATATTTCAGCATTTAAAGCTAGTATTAGTGGTGCGTTTGTAGGAAGTAACAATACTAACAGATACGATGGTTGGAATGATAACGAAGATGAATATGCAGTATCTACCAGTTTTGATGCTTCTCGTAGCAATAGCATTTACGGTGCAAGTACTACTGTGCAGCCGCCTGCTATGACTGTAATTTACTGCATTAAATATTAAGGGGGGACAAAAAATGAATTTATATTATTATGACAAAAATGGATATTATAGTGCAATGTCAGAAGCGTTTTTAGACCCGCTTGAAACAGAACTGCAAGGGAAAGAAGTGTGGCTTATACCACCGCACGCAACAACTATTGAGCCACCATCAAGCGCAGATGGACACATTATAAAATTTAATGGGAAGACATGGGAACTGGAAAAAATGCCTGATCCGGAGCCGGAACCAGAACTTACGTTAGAAGAATTAAAAGCCCAAAAGCTTAAACTTGTTGACGCATGGACAGCAGATAAAATTACTGGCGGTTTTATTTCTCAATGCACCGGTAGCCCTGTGAGGTATGATAGCGACAGAGATACACAAAACACAGTTTCTAGCGATCTCAACACAATCTATCTTTCGCCTGAAAAGTTTAACGAAAATTTCCCCAATGGATACCCAATGAGAGGATATCCAGAAAATGCAAATATTAAGCAGGTATATTTTTTAACAAAAGAACAGTTATTGCAGTGGAATGTTGATCTAGGTCTTCACAGAGGCACTTGTAAACAGAATGGTTGGATAAAACAGGCTGAAGTAAATGCAGCCCAGAGTAAAGAAGAACTGGACGCTATTATATTAGATTAGGCGGTGCATTGATATGGCAGAAGGAGATACTAGAAGAATTTTTGAACGGTTAGATCAAATGGGACAGGAGCTAACTAGGCTCGTTGTCTTGGGTGAGGCGAAAAATAGACAATGTGATCAGCAAGAAAAAAAAATTGCCGATCACGAGGAGCGTATAACAAACTTAGAATGTCAAAGCGGCTGCATCCGCGGAAACGTAAGTTTACTGGCTTGGTTGGCGACATTAGCGGTAGCTGTTTATGGTGTGGTTATAAAGTGAGTGATAAAAATGTTTAATAAAATAAAAAAGTGGATAGAAACAGGACTGAATAAACTGCCTAAACTAAAAAGAACTACCGGTAATTTATGGCTGACTTATACGGCAATAGGTCTGCTGCTGGGGACGATATTGATGTATATCGGCACTTGGGTATATTTTACGTTTTGGCTGTATAAGGCTGGGCTGGCAGAGTTGAGAGAGATTATTGTGCTCATGGCTGGCGCACCATTTATAACAGCACTATGCCTGTTGAGGAAGGGGACAGTAGATAAAGACGGCAATGGCATAGCTGACGAAGATGAAAAACAACCCGAAAGAAGGCCGCGTAATGACTTTAACGACAGGTGAAGCAATACAGGTATTGGAAGCTATACGCAACTGTTTAGATCCTCGCCGGGTGAGATATGGTGCTGACTGGCGAAAAGATAAAGCGTTATGTATGGCTATAGAAAAATTGAAAGAAGATGATCAGAATGGATAACCCATTATATGTAAGTAAGCATTGGAGTGTGACAGAGTGGGATTGCTGGAGACGCAGCAAAAACGATTATGCGTGGGATAACGAAAATAGCAGGCTGTGTACTAACGATGAAAAGACAGCTAACCTATTTCGCATTTTTGATATGCTGAGAGATTGGAACCCTAATTGGGTTATCAACACTACCAGCTACCATGAAGAATATGGCACTAACTTTAAATCAGGCTTCAGGACAATAGCTGATGGCGTAAATGCTGCTTGTGGCGGTGAAGTAGGCAGTTACCATACTCGTGGCTGTGCAGCTGACATCCATATTTCAGGGCAGGACGATACTGATACTGCATTGGCAGATACCGTCATTGCGGCAGCTAAAGCATGGGGAATAGAGGATCAGTTAGGCATCGGATATTATGGAAACTGGATTCATGTTGATACCCGAGGCTATACATCAAGATGGTAAAGGAGTTAAGAGAAAATGAAAGAAATTATTAAAGCATTTTGCGATAGATATTTCAATCATAGGGACCGAGAGTTTTTCGGAAATGGATTTATATTTGGAATTGCTGTCGGCGCAGTGTTGGGATTTATTTTAAAAGCAGTAATATTTTAAAAATTACCAAAGTTAACTCTTTGGTTTTTACAGCGACATAGGGACAGGTATCGTACGCGACCTATCGTGCTTATCGCTGGGCGGCATACAATTTCTGGCGGCAAGGGCACTTGCGCAGAGCAATGGCGCAGGCCGCACCTGCCGCTGGATGTATGATTTTATTTAATGATGTTATTAAAACAGTATCGTATAGATTAAGAGGTAAGGTGATTATGCCTAATGAAGAAAAGCAAATCAAATATAGTAAAAACTTTATTATTCTCTGTTTTATTGCTGCTTTTATTGTTATGGCCTTTAACTGGCTTGGCGGCAGAAGCAATAAATCAGGAACCAGTATATATAATAACGGAAACGGAACTGGCGACGTTGGAGCAAAACTCCAACAGGCTATTGGAAATCAGCAAACAATTAACGACGGAATTAGAGACAGCCAGGCCACAGTTGAAAATATCGGAACAAGCATCGACCGAAGCCAAACTGCAGAAAGAACTGCTGCAGAAGCAGTTGAGCGAGCAGCAAGCCTTGTTGAAGAATCAGGAAGACTTGCTGCAGCAAACACAGAAATCATTAAAAACATCCGCTCCAGAGGCCCTGCGGGAAATTGGGATGAAGATGGACGTAGAGAAAGATATCAGGGGCATTAGTTATGGGGTAAGTAAACGTATTGTTAATAATAAGTATATAGGCCTTCGTGGAGAATATGACTGGAAAGACAATCAATTTGGGATGTGGTTGACTTATCAGTATTAAGGCTGGTGATTTTATGGAACCGTCATGTTTGCGGACCAGGAAGACGCTTGAAGATATACCGACTAAAAATGAATTTTGGGAAGTAATTAATAAAGTAAAGCTGACACCTAGACAAATGGAGATACTTGAGTTAAGATTTATTGATGATCTGCTGGTTTATGAAATTGGCGAAAAGATGGGAATATCACGTAAAACTGTAGAAAGGGATTTACGTGATTGCTATAGAAAAATAAAACGAATACTTGAAAAGTAAAAAAGCACTCCATATGGAGTGCTTTTTATTTGACATTATGAGTATACATTTAGAAATGCTATACATTTAGAAATGCTATACATTTAGAAATGCTATAAATTTAGAAGTATTAAAATATGTTTATGAGAAGACCATTTGCCTTTTTATGGGATAATAGTATAATATAACTATATTATGCTAAATACATAAAAGATGGGAAGTGTCGATTATGAATGAGTTAACTAACGGATTGTTTACTGGATGGATTTTGGCTTTCTTTTTGGGGTTTATTCCTGCAATAATAGCAAGAAAGAAAGGCCGTAACTTCAAGCGCTGGTATATATATGGGGTACTATTGTTCATAGTGGCATTCATACACAGTTTATTTTTATCGGATCACAGCGGGATACGTTGCCCCGCATGTAAAAACTGGATTAAAGAGGAAGCAAGTGTATGCAAATATTGTCACACTGTTTTAGCAGACTATTATAGGGAACATTCTAATTTACCCATGGACAAGCATGAGCTTGATGATGATACCCTTTTATAGAATTAGGATAGGATGGTTGATAATGATGAAAAAGTATCTTGTTATTTTCACCGTTATGTTGGCGATTTTAACCGTCGGGTGTGGCACATCCAAACAAAAAAATAAGGAAACAACTGAATTACCAGCCAAAAAATATGTAATCGTGACCGAACAAAATGCAGAAGTAACATTAAATTTCGTTGATATAAAGGGATCAGTCAAGAATACTTCTAACGAAAAAGAAATAGGATATGTTGTACTGCGATATGAAACGCTGAGCGAAGAAGGAGAAGTCTTAGATAGTCAGCAGATACCGATTTTCGGGCCCATCCGGCCGAATGAAAGCAAAATGTTCACATCAATAGCACCTTGGCCGAAAAAAGGCATCAAATATACTATTAAAGTAGATGATGCCAGATATGGAACGTATTGATACTAGCACGCCTGAAGTAATCAGGCGTGCTAGTTTTTTGCTTAAATAATGCTTGACTTTTGTCGGGCAGAAATATATACTTTAATTATGCCAGACAAAAAGGGGGTGAAAATAATGTCTGCCAAAATAGGACGCCCGAGCGATAATCCACGGCTAAACAAAATCAGTGTTAGAATAAGCAATGAAGACAAGGAAATACTGGAAACATATTGCTTAAAAGAAAATGTAAATAAAACTGAAGCTATTAGCCGCGGAATAAAAAAACTTAAGGACGGCAAAAAATAAGAAACACCCGCCCCAACCGTGGAAAGTTAAGCGAGTGCTTCACAACAGAAGCAAGTGCTTCTATGAAATATTATAACATAGAACACTTCTTCTTTCAAAATTGAAAGAGAGTGATAAAATGCAGGATCTAAAGATTTTTGAGAACAAAGAATTTGGAAAAGTAAGAACTATAATGACAGACGGTGAACCGTTATTTATAGCAGCAGATGTTTGTAAAGCTTTAGATATTAAAAATTTTACGCAAGCTGTTTCCCGTCTTGATACTGATGAACGGGCTATGTTGAACATAGGCCGTCAGGGAAGAACAAATGTAGTCAATGAATACGGTTTATATAACCTTGTACTTGCAAGTAGAAAGCCGGAAGCTAAGGCTTTCAAGCGCTGGATAACACATGAAGTTATTCCGGCAATCAGGAAACATGGCGGTTATTTGACGCCGGATAAAACAGAGGAACTCCTGAATGATCCAGACCTAATCATTCAGTTGGCCACTAATTTAAAAGAAGAACGTGCAGCACGGAGCCAAGCCGAACAGCAGCTTGCCGTGGCAAAGCCGAAAGTTTTGTTTGCTGATGCGGTGGCGGCATCTGACAGTACTATTTTGATAGGTGACCTGGCGAAAATAATAAAGCAAAATGGACACGCCGTAGGGCAGCAGAGGATGTTTAAATGGCTGCGTGAACATGGTTATTTGATTAAACGCATGGGAGCTGACTATAATAGCCCTACACAAAAGGCAATGGAACTTGGCTTATTCAAAATTAAAGAAACAGCTATTACCCACAGTGATGGGCACGTAACGGTATCTAAAACAGTTAAAGTCACCGGAAAAGGACAGCAGTATTTCATTGCAAAGTTTGAGGCTAAAAAGCATGAAATATTAAAAAAGGCTACAGCTTCAGTATTACTTTTGACAGAAGATGAATTTGCAGGCGGTGATGAAAAATGAGTTTAGAACAATATATAGCTGATTTATTATCGGGGTTGTCACAAGACGATAAGTTATATATAATTGGGCGGATAGAAGGCTATACGATTCAGCTTAAAAGGAAGACACTGTCTGCAGTCAATCAATCAGAACCAGCTCTGGTGAGAATAAAATAATATAACATTAATTTTAATACACCTGCCTTAGCAGGTGTATTTTTTATGTCTGAAAAATGTCCGAATGATGAGGTTTTTATCTGCATAAGTTTAGAGATAATACAGGTAGGAAACAAAACGGAGGCGATAACAATGTATGTAAATCCTTATGCTCCTGTTAATCCGGCTATGCTGGGAATACCACAACAGCGACTAGCGACGGGCTTTCAACAGCAGATGCCGCAGGGATATCAACAGCAGTTTGCTCCTATGCAGCAGATGCAGCCAATGCCGCAGATTATGAAGGGGCGAATTGTAGCAAGCCTGGACGAAGTAAAAGCCGCTCAGATAGATCTGGATGGTAGTTTTACTTATTTTCATTGCCCAGCGGAAAACTGCATTTATGCAAAAGCCATAGACATCAATGGCATGCCGGTAATACAAACATATAAGCTGTCCAATGATCAGGCCGCAGCTCCAAAGCGTTATGCTGATGCTGAAACTGTAGAAGCACTGCAGCAAAAGGTTACATCACTGGAAAGATATTTGAAAGGAGAGGTTCCAAATGCAAATGAATCCGTTCACAATGATGCAAATATTCAACCAGCTTCGCAGCAATCCAAACCCAATGGAAGCAATGCAGAAAATGTTGGGGAACAATCCCCTGTTTGGGCGCGCAATGGAAATGGCCAAAGGCAAAAGCCCTGATGAATTAAAAGAGACTGTTATGAATATTGCTAAACAACGTGGCATTGATCCTCAACAGGCTCAGCAAATGCTTTCTCAATTCGGTATTAAAATCTAAAAGGTGGCCACCGACAGATTTTAAGCAATAAATCTAAAGGAGATGTTCTATATGACTATGGAAGGTACTGGCGTAATGCCTGTATATGATTTGAATAACCGTACCGCAGCAGCAGACGGCGCAGGTTTTGGCGGCGGCTGGATGTGGGTAGTAATGTTATTCTTCCTGCTTGCCTGGGGCGGCGGTGGATTCGGTGGGTTCGGAGGCGGCGCTAATGGTGCTGTAAATACTTTGACTAATGAATTTCTTTATACCAACCTTAATAATACGTTGGATCGTGGCTTTAATCAGCTTGCTAATCAAAACTTTGGCATCCAACAAGACCTGTGTCAAGGCTTTAGTGGCGTTCAGGCCGCTATCGCTCAATCAAGTTTTGCTGCACAACAGTGCTGCTGCGAAACTAATCGCAACATTGATGCGGTTCGTTATGAAAATGCTAAAAACACCTGCGATATCACTTCCGCTATTCATGCAGAAGGTGAAGCAACTCGCGCTTTGATGACTGCAAACGTAATGCAGGAACTGCGTGATCAGCTGCAAGCTGCTCAACTGCAACTTGGTAACGTTGCTCAAACTACCAACATTATCAATGCAGTACGTCCGTTCCCGCAACCAGCTTATATCACTTGTAGCCCTTATACGGCTATGAATGGCTATGGCTGCAACGGCTGTGGTAACTGCTAATATCCGCTGAATGCGTGACTAAGAAACAGGGGAGCTGTCACGCTTCCCTGTTTTAATTTAAGGAGATGAATTATAAATGGCGACTTGTAATTGCAGAACTATATTGACTACGGCTGTAGCAGTAAGCGGTGATAATCTGGTGATTACGATTCCGGAAGGAACTTACGCTAACTGCGAGAATTATGTTATCCGGATAGCACAGGATATTCCAACTACAGCAACTAATTTAATGCCAGTAATGTTGGTGATCGGTTCAGCTGCTACACAGTACCCTATATTACGCAGATGTGGACATCACCTATATGCAAATCAGATCAGAACCCGTAGAAACTATGTGCTTAAAGTGGCAGCAGATACTGGATCATTTATTTTTGTTGGCGGCTACATTTACACCTGTAACTGCGGAACGGTAGCAAGCTTGCCGGCACCTACACCACCTGCTGAAAATGCTGTAGCGGCTTTGGCAGGTAAGAAGGCGGTGGGCAAGGATGCATAAGTACGAAGAATACATGAAAATGATCGACGGCAATGAAGCAAAAGAGAAAGAAGCTGATTATGTTATGGCGGCAGCTTTACATAAATTGAAATCGCATGATGAAGATGATTTTGAATGTGTTATGGAAAAGTTGCATTGCTTGGTTTATGGACCTCATTTTGATGAACATCTTGCTAAAAAGGCGGTTGCAGAGATGAAAAATGTTGACGGCAGCAGCGGTGAACATTGGACATTGGATGAAACTACCAAAGTTATGGAGCAAAATGGAATCAAGGCTAATAAATATGATTGGTATTATTTGCTCAATATGCTGCACAGTGATTATTCCAAAATATGGGGTGATGATACAGGGCAGTATGTAAAATTTGCCAAAGCGTATATTGAAGATCCTGATGCTGGCGAAGGTAAAGTATTTTATCTATGGAGAGCCGGCAGACATCATCGTTGACTAAAAAAAGAAACGGTAAAACTGACAGCTTTTTGACAGCCTGCTGACAGCCTACCGTTTCTTTTTATATCAATTTATATCAAAATATTTGCCCTAAATCATTTGTTTTTTAATATGCAGGCTGTCAAATGGCTCTGAAAGTGGCTCTACAAGCCGAAAATAAAACTTAGGATCTAGCG
>OGXS01000387.1_pt1 | contig 43068 bp, 39 predicted proteins | sample 1576371 | NCBI WGS metagenome assembly OGXS01 (sample SAMEA3541475, study PRJEB24748) | human gut metagenome | biome: human gut; feature: human-associated habitat; material: faeces | place: China | collected 2012
TAGTTAAGTGATGAAACTTATAAATTTCTCTCTTATCTAATAACTTTTCATTTAATATGGTTTGTAGTGATTGAATTAATTGATTTTTCAAATAATGAGATTGTTTTCGATGTTAAATGTTCTAAAGGAACCTATATTCGTTCTTTATGTGTTGATATTGCTAAAAAATTAGGGTATCCAGGACATATGTCTCATCTAGAAAGAAGACAGGCAGGGCGCTTTTTAATTACTGATTGTATTACTTTAGAACAGTTAGAAAATGATGATTATTCTTTACATTCAATAGATGACGCTTTGTGTGGTTTTCCTCAATTAAAATTAGATGATCCAACACCAGTTTATCATGGTAAACAAATTAAAAGTGATTTGACTGGTCAAGTAGCGATTTATGATAATCAAGATCGTTTATTAAGTGCTATTTTAGTAGGAAACAACCTAGTAAATATCGGTGCTTCGTCACTTACAACAGCAACGATTATGGCTATTTTTGGAGATGGTGCACAAACAGTTGCAATCGCAACAGGTGTTGTAACATTGTGTATTTTGATTTTTGGTGAAATCACACCTAAATCTCTTGCTACTCAAAATGCTGATAAATTAGTTTTTGCTTTAGCACCATTTATTCGTTTTGTTTGTATAATTACTAAACCAGTTGTTTTTGTGTTGAATATTATTACAGGATTTATTATTAAACTTTTAGGTGGTAATCAAGAACATGGCCCTAGTTTAACTGAAGAAGAATTGAAAACAATTGTAACAGTTGGACATGAAGAAGGTGTTCTAGAAAAAGAAGAAAAAGAAATGATACATAATGTTTTTGAATTTGGTGAAACTGAAATCAAAGAGATTATGACACCACGTATTCATGTTGAAAGTTTACCGGAAGATTGTACATATGATGAATTAATGAATGTTTATCATGATGCACAGTATTCTAGATATCCTATTCATGATGAGTCTTTTGATGAAATTATAGGTGTTTTAAATGGGACAACAAACTTTATATTAGAAGAAATGTTAAAAAACAAAGAGATCGACGCGGCAGTGACGATGCACTTTCCGTTCCCGATCGGCGTATCCACAGTAGGACGCTGTGTAACGCCTGGTTTTGGAAAAGAGATGTATATCGCTAATACCACGGGAACATCCAGCACAGACCGGATCGAGGGAATGGTCAAGAACGCGGTCTATGGCATTATTGCGGCAAAGGCCTGCGGGAATGCTCATCCAACGGTTGGAATTCTGAATGTGGACGGGGCAAGACAGACTGAAAAGGCGTTAAAACAGCTTCAGGAGAACGGTTATGACATTGCGTTCGCGGAATCTGGGCGTGCCGACGGCGGATGTGTCATGAGAGGAAACGATGTTCTGCAGGCATCTCCGGATATCATGGTGACGGATTCCCTGACAGGAAATATCCTGGTGAAGATGCTGTCCTCCGCAAATACCGGCGGAAGTTTTGAGGCTACTGGTTACGGATATGGCCCTGGCATCGGCGAAGGGTATGAGCAGCTTGTGATGATCGTATCCAGAGCGTCAGGCGCTCCAGTGATCGCAAACGCGATCCGGTATGCGGCGCAGCTGGTGAGAGGCAAGGTCTTCGAGGTTGCCAAAGCAGAGTTTGCGGCGGCAAAGAAAGCTGGTTTTCAGGAGATCCTGGACTCTGTAAAAGCAGCTTCCAAACCGGCGGCGTCAGAAGAAGATGTGAAAGAGCCGCCGAAGGAGATCGTGACGTCCCAAATCCCGGGCATTGAGGTCATGGATCTGGATGATGCGGTGAAGTGCCTCTGGAAGATCAACATCTACGCTGAGAGCGGGATGGGATGTACAGGTCCGATCATCCGGGTATCGGACGCAAACCTGGCGAAAGCAGAGGAAGAATTGAAGAAAGCTGGATATATCAGCTAGTTCTGGGAAAAAGGATAGAGAAAGAATGAAACAGTGGCATCTGAAAATATCAAGATGCCACTGTTTTATTTTTAGTGCATTGTTTCAAAATTCGGCGAGAAACTGACGGATGAGTGGATTGTCATCATCTTTGCGCCAGGCACAGACAACTTCAATAAACTGTCCCGTTTCGTAATACTTATATGCGGGATTGTCGCACGCTCCAGATGAAAGAGCTGTTAGTGTCCCGCCAAGCCCCTGGTCCAGGGCAAGGAGTATGGACTCAAAGTTTGGACGTTGGAAGAGCTTGAGTGAATTTGGAAATATATTGTTTATCTTATCAACTGTACAGTATGATTCATGCGGCCCCATGGCATAGAGTGGTATGTCTGGAAGTTCGGCCCTAATGTTATCAGGCGAACCAATAGGATAGTCGGAGCGTACCAGAAGGATAAGCGGTTCCCTGTATGCTGGGCAGGAGCAGAACTGTCCGTATTGGCTTATTTCATCCTGTATTGTCATGATAATGTCAAGACTTCCATCTAACAGACACTGGGACAGTGCAATATAGGTGTTTTTCTCAAGTATGAGTTCCACATGGGGATATTGGGATTTGAAATTTTTAAAGGCGTTTGTTGGCAGGCGAGAGATGCTCCAGCCGTAGAGAAGACCGACACGTAGGCGGCCATTGCTTTTTAAGTCCACCTTTTTGGCCGCTTCAAGTGCCTCGTTCCATTCACGTACGATATTTTTCAGAGCATTGTAGAGCAGTCTCCCCTGATACGTGAGACGGACGCTTCTGGTCGAACGGTCGAACAGTGAGAAGCCAAGTTCAGCCTCATACAATGTTATTTGTTTGCTGACGGCAGGCTGTGAGACGAACAGGCGCTTTGCGGCACCGCTGAAGCTGCCGCATTCTGCCACCGCCATGAAGTACTGTTCGTAAATTCTCAGCATATATTCCACCTCTTTATTGTTTTTATAACCTTTCGTTATAAATAAAAGGATATTGCCAATATTAGTTGACATATTTATCTCAAAGATATCGCTGATTTCTAGATGATAACTTTTGATTCCTCGTTTTGATTTCCGGTGTGGAACACACGGTCAGAGGGGTGTGATATACAGTCCAAAACCTTGAAAATATGCAGTTGCCATACAGATTTCAAACAATGTTTTTTATATTAGCAATAGTCATGGACTATGTTAAAAATTTATAAAAGATTTATAAAATACGTGTATTGGACAAAAATTATCTGAAAATTTATAATAAAAATACAGAGTGAAAACGCTGCAGCGCAATATATTTTTAATAATATCATGTGAAATCTCTGTATGTCAAATTGGACGGCATCATACTCGGTGCAAGAAATTTAAGAAGTAAAAGGAGGAAAAGTATGAATGATAGAAGCACTTCATTTTCAGATATGAAGATTTTTGACCGGAAGAAAATGCTCATGATGTCCATTGGCACATTTGTAGGTTCCGGTGTTGTTTCAATATTAGGAGAAGCTGCCGGTGTAACGGGATATTCTGTATGGATTGCTTATTTGATGGCGATTCTCGTCGGATTTTGTTCAGCCTTGCCATATGTTATACTTTCCAGCGTGATGACTTTTAGCGGCGGCGTCTATACGGTAGCCTGCACGTTTATGGGTACGACCTTCGGCGGAGCTTATATCCTGTCAACATTTGTAAGTGGAATGGGCGTCTCCATGATGTCGGCCGCCTTTGGTACCTATGTCCAAAGTGTTTTTCCATCAGCCAACATACAGGTTTTTGCGATACTGATTTTGGTGCTGTTTTGGGCGATTAACTGTATGGGTGTTTCCTTTATGGCGTCTGTCCAGAAGTATTCGACCTATATTTTGCTAGCCGCACTTGCAATTTTCTGTGTGGTGAATTTCACCCATCTTAATCCGGATACCTTCAATTTCAGTGGACCGGAATTTATGACAGGCGGGACGGCTGGAATCATGGGGGCTATGGCAATGTTGGTGTTTTCATGCCAGTCGTATGACCAGAATATCATTCCCTTCGGCAAATATGCGATTGATTCGCGCAGGACAGTTCCCTGGACTATGCTGATGACGGCTGGCGTTCTAGTACTGGTTTATGGCGGTGTTGCGATTGCCGCTGTCGGAGGAGTGGATCTTTCTACATTTGCCGGGCAGCCGCTCACTGCGGTCGCAAGAGCTACCCTACCCACGGTGGTGTTCTACGCATTCATCATCCTTGGTCCTGTGCTCTGCCTGACGACTACCATCAATGGATCACTGGCGAACTTCACAGTAACCCTTGAGAAAGCAACGGAGGATGGCTGGTTCAATAAGAAATTTGCTTCGACCAACCGGCGCGGAGCCTCCTGGCTCATCCTTACAGCGCTTACCGTTGTCTGCCTGATTCCGTTAATTTTTAGCATTGATATCAGCATCCTTACAAAAAATACGGTACTGCTGTCAAGCTTTTTGCAGATTCCTCTGCTTATTTCATTGTGGCGGCTGCCCAAGTTGTTCCCAGAGGCATTTGCGAGAAATAGTCTCAAGATTAAAGAAGGTATCTTCTATGTCTGTATGGTCATTGCTATTGCGGCCCGCCTGCTTATCCTTGTCTGGTCTGTCCAGGGATTGACAGCCATGAATGTAATCGGCTCCATCATAGCTGTGGCTATCTGTTTTCTGTTTTCCGTGCTTCGCTCAAGAACAGGAAAGACCAAGATAGAAGGCAGCTACAGTTTTGAATGATATAACCAGTCTATGAAATCAAAATAAAGGAGGAGACAAAATGAGTTCTATGTACAAAGTTGATCACAGCGCCCTTGAGGACTACTGCCAGGATATCTTCAAAGCAGTCGGACTCGATGACAAAGACGCCGCCATCGTCGCCGAGTCTCTCGTCGATGCGGATCTTAGAAATGTAATATCCCATGGGGTCACCAGAGTTGGAAACTATATGGATCGGCTGAAAAACGGCGGCACAAATCCGCATCCGAATATTACAATTGTACAGGAGACAGGAACGACCGCCCTCATCGATGGAGATGACTGTCTGGGCAGTCTCGTATCCGAGCAGGCGGTCGCACTTGCAAGGAAAAAGGCCTCGGATCACGGCCTGGGCTGTGTGTGCGTCCGCCGCAGCAATCATTACGGGGCGGCTGCCCGCTGGTCCCTCAAGCTTGCGGGAGACGATATGATAGGCTTTACTGGTTCCAATGTCGAGCCGCTGATGTGTGTGACCGGAAGCAACAGTAAGGGAATCGGCAATAATCCATTCTCTTTTGCATTCCCTACTGGCAGTCATGGCCCAATTTGTCTTGATGTTGCCTGCAGTATGATGGCAGGTGGAAAGCTGTTTGAGTATAAGCGTGAAAACAAGCCTTTGCCTGTTGGATGTTTTCTCGATGCTGATGGACATCCAGCTACCGATCCGAATCAGGCGGATGTTATGAAGATGCTACCCTTTGGCGGGCATAAGGGCTACGGTCTTGCCGTTGCTGTGGAGATGCTGTCGTCGATTCTTTCCGGAGGGAAATTCGGTTCTGATATGGGAAGTCAGTACAACCTGCTTGGCAGTCCTAATCACATCGCGCATTTCTTCTTCGCTATGCGTATCGATGCGTTTCGCCCGATCGAGGAATATAAGAAATCTGCGGATGCATTTGTGGATTATCTGCACGCGCTTCCGCGTCAGGAAGGGGTGGAGCAAATCTACGTTCCCGGCGAGCTGGAGAATAAGAGTAAAGCAGACAAGCTGGCAAATGGCCTGCGTTACAGTTGCAAGCAGATTGACGAACTGGAAGACTATGGACGTCGAGCGGGACTTTCCGCTGAGCGCGCCGCGTTTTTGAGAGAATTTCCCATTGATTAAGGAGGAAGAGACTTATGAAAAATAAAATCAAAGAAAAACTTCGGAATGGAGAGGCTGTTTTTGGATCATGGGTATTTACCAACAGTTTTGACAATGCCCAGATTATGTCGTACGCAGGCGCCGACTGCATTATGATAGATGGGGAGCATGGATCCATGGACATTGAGAGTGCGGGCCTTTTAGTTTCTGCCATCCGAACCGGTCCTGCTGAGCCGCTGCTGCGTGTCCCGTGGAATGATCTTGCACTTATCAAGCGTGGACTCGACACAGGTTGCGCTGGAATCATGATTCCAATGGTCTGCTCTCATGAAGAAGCGGAACGAGCTGTGAGCTGTTGCAAATATCCGCCTGTGGGCGTACGCGGAATGGGTGCCGGCCGCGCCAGTCTGTTCGGCAATCACGGCGATACCTATTTCCCCCACGCGAACGATGAGGTGGCCGTTATACTTCAAATTGAGCATTATAAAGCTGTTGAAAATGTTGAGGAGATTGTATCTACGCCTGGCATTGACATCGCTTTTGTCGGCCCGGTTGATCTTAGCACATCTATGGGTGTTTCTCCGGACAGTCCTGAGGTGATTGAGGCTTTTAAAAAGGTTATCGCCGCATGCCGCAGGTATGGAGTTACCCCTGGTGTCATGACAGGGAGTGGCAATATCCAGATGCATCTCGACCTTGGATTTCGTTTCCTGCTTGGAGGAACTGACAGTCAAATACTTTATGCGGGGGCGAAGGCTATAGCCGATGAATATCGTTCCTGTAGGATACAGTGATTGGGAAGAACAGTAATACTATAAAAGAATGAAAATAGTCTATGGGAAAAACGCTTTCAGGAAAAACTGAAGGCGTTTTTCAGTGGGGCGACTGGAAGCATATATCAGATGTAAACTATTGGCCTGTGAAGGCTATACAGACGGATTGTGAGGACAGAACCGACATGGGTAGGAAGGAATTCTGCTGGAAAAGGACTCATTTTCTGCTGAAAGGGTGCTCTTGGGAAAAGACTATAAAAGACTAAAAAGAGGCTGTCATTTTCCGGTTCCAGGTGTTATAATAGGCTGGATTATGAAAAACAGGAGTCAGTCATGAATATTCGACAGATTACAGAAAATAAAAAGCAATACCTGGATCTTCTGCTGCTTGCCGATCCCCAGGAAGATATGATCGACCGCTATCTTGACGAGGGAGATATGTATATTCTTGAAGATCAGGGGAAGCTGTGCACCGTCTGTGTGGTCCAGCGGATGAAAAACCGTCAGTGCGAACTGAAGAATATTGCTACGGCGGAAGAAGTGCAGGGACACGGATATGGCAGGCAGATGGTCCGTTTTGTCTGCGAACATTATGGAGACAGCTGTGACACTATGTATGTGGGAACAGGAAACTGCAGGAAGACTATAGGCTTTTATGAAAAATGCGGCTTCGTCAACTCCCATATTGTGGCTGATTTTTTTGTAGACCATTACCAGGAACCGATCTATGAGGATGGAGTCCGTCTGGTAGATATGGTCTATCTAAAGAAGCGTCTGGATTCAGAGATCGATGTAAAAAAAGTGGTGGATCTAGCTTTGGAAGCAGGAAGGATCCTATTGAAAAATGGAGCGGAGATATTCCGTGTGGAAGAGACGATTACCCGTATCTGCCACAAATTCCATGTAGACCAGGTGGATATTTTTACCTTGAGCCATGCGATCTTTGTCAGTGCGGAAAATGGGATTGAGGAAGCCTACACGAAGGTGAAACACGTGCCGTTGTCCAGCGCTCACTTGGAGATCGTGGCGGAAGTCAACGACCTGTCCAGAGAGATCGCGGCGGGCCGGGTAACAATGGCAGAGGCGGCAGAGCGGTTAAAAGAGATCGACCAGATACCGCCAAAGAGGCCGTATTTCCAGATCCTGGCGGCGGGAGTAGGAAGCGCCTGCTTTGGCTTTCTGCTGGGCTCGACGATCAGAGAAAGCGCTATTGCCTTTCTGATCGGCTGTATCTTGTATGTGTGGGTATTGACGGCAAAAAGGCATCATATGTCCAAGATCATTGTTAATCTGGTAGGAGGTGTCGTGATCACCGCTCTGGCTCTTTTAGCCCAGCAAGTGCCGCTCTTTGGGCCGCTTCGCCTGGAAGGGATGATCAGCTGCGCGATTATGCCGTTGGTTCCGGGGATGGCTTTTGTCAACGCGATCAGGGACATTGCGGATAGTGATTTCCTCTCCGGGACAGTGCGGATGATCGATGCCCTTCTGGTATTTGTGTATATCGCGGTAGGAGTGGGAATTACCCTTAGTATCTACAGTAATATGGTTGGAGGAAGCGTTCTATGATCTTTCATATTTTAGTCAATATCCTGTGTTCTTTTGGGGGGACGATCGCCTTCGCTGTCTTATTCAATGTGCCCAGGCGCTTCTATTACTGCTGCGGGATGACGGGAGCGGCAGGATGGATGATCTATGTGCTGTGTACGGATGGATGGGGTTTTTCCGCGGCGATGGCTTCTTTCTTCGGTACACTGGCGGTGGTGCTGATCTCCCGGATGCTGACGGTACGAATGAAATGTCCTATTACGATTTTTTTGATTTCCGGGATATTTCCCCTAGTCCCTGGGGCGGGTGTCTATTTCACGGCCTATTACCTGGTAACGGGACAGATGGCATTGGCTGGACAGAGAGGAATGGAAGCCTTGAAGATCGCTTTTGCGATCGTGTTTGGCATTGTACTGATCGTATCGATTCCCAGGGAGTTTTTCCAGATCCGCTACTGGAAAGAGAGAAAGATATTTAAGAAAAGGGGAAAGGCTTGAGGCGGTAAATCAACTATGGTACAATATGGCTATCCTAAGATGGATTTTTAAACTAGTCAGTTTCAGTGGGGAGGGGTGCAAATGTTGGAGAAAAGACTTCTGCAGATGCTGCAGGAAAGCAAGTATACTACAGTCTTAAGCGGCTATGAAATGCTGTTGGAGAACGGCTATCCGCCGATCCGGGATGGAAAAGAGTCCTATGAGATCGAGGCAAAGTACGGATTTTCCCTGGAAGAAATGTTTTCAAGTTCCTTTTACTCCACACGGAAAGAGCAGTTTTTTGATTTTTACAGGAACGAGATCTTGACATCCCTGGATATCCCGCCGGGAAAGGGATTCCTTGAGATGGCCAAACTGGAGCAAAAAGGATTGATCCAGTCTGTCATTACCAGGAGGATCTATGGGCTCCCCCAGAGGGCGGGCTGCCGGAATGTGATCAATCTGCACGGAAGCGTTTATGAGAATCACTGTCCCCATTGCGGAAGGACCTATCCGGTGGAATATATCAAGGAGTCAAGGCGGGTGCCGCTGTGTGAGAACTGCAATACGCCCATCCGCCCAGATGTATGTTTCTTTGGGGAGATGGTAGACAACAGTGTGATCACCCGCGCGGCCCAGGAGGTACAGAAGGCAGATATGCTGCTGGCTCTTGGGACTAATCTGAATACCTATCTTTGTACCCAGTTAGTGAATTATTATGAAGGAGATAAATTGGTGGTGGTTCATTCCAACCCCCATTTTTCCGACCGGTCCGCGGATCTGGTGATCAACCAGAGAGTGGACGATACACTAGAGAATATCATGAGAGAGTTAGGAGAATAACCATGGAAAAAGTAAGAACAAGATTCGCTCCCAGTCCTACGGGGAGGATGCATGTGGGAAATTTGAGAACAGCGCTCTATGCTTATCTGATCGCGAAACACGCAGGCGGAGATTTTATCCTTCGGATCGAGGATACAGATCAGGAGCGGTTTGTAGAAGGGGCGCTGGAGATCATCTATCATACGCTGGAAGAAACAGGTCTGATCCACGATGAGGGACCGGATAAAGATGGAGGCGTAGGCCCCTATGTGCAGAGCGAACGCAATAAATCCGGGCTGTATCTGAAGTACGCGAAACAGCTGATCGACCAAGGGGACGCCTACTATTGTTTCTGTGACAAAGAGCGTCTGGATTCCCTGAAGTCAAGTGTTTCCGAGGAGGGGACTCAGATTGTCGTTTATGATAAGCACTGCCTTGGGCTTAGCAAAGAAGAAGTAGAGGCAAATCTGGCGGCCGGGAAGCCGTATGTGATCCGTTTTAACATGCCGACGGAGGGGACCACTACGTTTCACGATGATATATATGGAGAGATCACAGTGCCGAATGAAGAGCTGGAAGATCTGATCCTGATCAAATCCGATGGTTATCCTACCTACAATTTCGCCAACGTGATCGACGATCACCTGATGGGGATCACTCATGTGGTCCGGGGAAATGAATATCTTTCCTCGGCGCCCAAATACAATAAGATTTATGAGGCGTTTGGCTGGGAAGTGCCGACTTATGTGCACTGTCCGCTGATCACCGATGAAAATCACAAGAAGCTTTCCAAACGGTGCGGCCATTCTTCCTATGAAGACCTGATCGACCAGGGCTTTGTAACCGAGGCTGTTGTCAATTATGTGGCGCTTCTGGGATGGTGTCCTTCTGGAAATCAGGAGATCTTCTCCCTGGAAGAGTTGGTGAAAGAATTTGATTACCGGAATATGAGCAAATCCCCGGCAGTATTTGATATCGTCAAGCTGAAATGGATGAATGGAGAATATCTGAAGGCTATGGATTTTGACCGTTTCTATGAGATGGCGGAACCTTACATCAAAGAAGCTGTCGCAAGAGACTGCGACCTGAAGAAGATCGCGGCGCTGGTAAAGACCAGGATTGAAGTATTTCCAGACATCCGGGAGCAGATAGATTTCTTTGAGGAGCTTCCGGAATATGACACGTCTATGTACTGCCATAAGAAGATGAAGACCAACGAGGAGAATTCGCTGGAAGTGCTGCGGGACCTGCTCCCGATTCTGGAAGAGCAGGAGGATTTCAGCAACGATGCTTTATTTGAGACGCTGAAAAAATATGTGGATGAAAAAGGTGTGAAGACGGGATTCGTAATGTGGCCGGTGCGTACCGCCGTTTCTGGGAAGCAGACAACGCCGGGAGGAGCTACGGAGATCATGGAGATCTTAGGGAAAGAAGAGTCTTTGCGCCGGATCCGCAAGGGGATTGAATTATTAAGCAAGTAAGGGGTATCTATGGAGTTAAACCAAGCTCAGAAGCAGGCGGTCGCCTGCAAGGAAGGACCTTGCATGGTCCTTGCCGGTCCCGGTTCCGGGAAAACGCTTACCATTGCAAAACGAATTGAATATCTTATCACCAGGTATAGGGTAAGGCCAGAAGAGATTCTGGTCATTACCTTTACCCGGTATGCGGCGGAAGAGATGCGGCAGCGGTTTCATCAGGTCATGGGCGAGGGCCAATATCCGGTTACTTTTGGCACCTTCCACGGATTCTATTATGGGATCCTAAAGTGGGCCTATGGAGCTTCCAGGATCCGGCTTTTGACGGGTGAAGAGAAGAAAGGGCTTCTTTCGCAGATTTTGGCAGAGCTTTCTGTCTCTGAGGACCTGGATGGAGAAGAAGACATGATACGTGATCTGACGGGAGAAATCGGCAGTTTTAAGAACCGTAAGCTAAAGCTGGAAGATTATGAGCCAAAGTGCTGTGGAAAAGACCGTTTCCAGGCAGTTTTCCAAAACTATGAGAAACGAAAAAAAGAGTTGGGGAAGATTGATTTTGAAGATATGCTGCTCTACTGTCTGCGGCTGTTCCAGAATCGGCCGGATATTCTGGCGAAATGGCAGTCCAGGTTCGCTTATATCCTGGTAGATGAGTTCCAGGACATCAACCAGGTTCAGTATGACGTGCTGCGCCTCTTGGCGGGGGAAAGCGGCAATCTGTTCGTAGTAGGAGACGACGATCAGTCGATCTATGGGTTCCGAGGAGCAAGACCGGGGATCATGCTGGAATTTGAGAAAGATTATCCCAAAGCAGAGAAAATTGTGCTGGGGACAAATTACCGGTCTGGCGGCTACATCGTAGACGGCGCCCTGCGGGTGATCCAACACAACAAGAAGCGGTGGCCCAAAAAGCTGGAAGCCAGGAACGGGAAAGGGGAAGCGGTCCATATACAGGAGGTCAAAGACCCTGTAGAAGAAAGTCAGTATGTACTCTCCCAGATAAAAAAGCTTTTCCAAGAAGGCGAGCCTTTTTCCCAGATGGCTGTGCTGTTCCGCACAGCGGCAGAGGGAAGAGCGCTGGCAGAGACGCTGGCAGCCCGTGGGATACCCTTTGTGATGAAGGAGAGGCCGGAGGATCTGTACGCCCATTTTGCGGTAAAGGATATCTGCAGCTATCTGGCGCTTTCTCAGGGAAAGCTGGAGAAAAAGCATTTTCTGCGGATCTCCAATCGTCCCAATCGATATATCGGACGGGACAGCCTGCGGGAAGAAAGGATCAGTTATGAAACACTGCGGAATTTTTACTGCGATAAGGTCTGGATGCAGGACCGGATCGATCAGTTGGAATGGGATATGAAAATGATCGAAAAGCAGACGCCCTATGCCGCGATCCAATATATCCGGAAGCATGTGGGATATGACGAATTTCTAAAAAGCCATGGAGAATACCGGCAGACAGATCCGGGGAAATGGCTGGAAGTGCTGGATGAAGTACAGGAACTTTCTAAATCCTGCCGCACGATCCCAGAGTGGCTGGATCATGTGGAAGATCAGGAAAAGATGAGAGAAAAAACCGAGCAGACGCCGGGGGAAGGAGTTTCCCTTCTTACTATGCACGGGGCGAAGGGGCTGGAGTTTGATACGGTGTTTATCATCCGGGGAAATGAAGGGGTGATTCCCTATAAGAAAGCAAAGATGGAAGAGGAGATCGAGGAAGAGCGCAGACTGTTCTATGTTGCTATGACACGGGCGAGGGAAAGGCTTTTTGTCAGTTATGTACGGGAAAAAAACGGGAAGGACGCAAGTCCCTCCCGTTTCGTGGGTGAATTATTCCATGTCCGGTAGCTCTTCAAATTCCTGTTCATCCATCCATTCATCAAAGGCATCGGCGGCGGCCTCGTATTCGTCATCATCGTCGATGTTCTCTAACGTTGGCTCGCCGTCTACTTCCCGGTAACGGTAGAGGTAGACATCACCGGTCATATCATCGCCGGACTCGTCCATCGGAAGCAGAGCAATGTACTCATTTCCGCCAGCCTGATATGTGGTAAGGACGGCGCACTCTACAACCTCATCGTTATCCAGTGTGAGCGTGACTGTGATCATATCTTCCTCATAATTTGTGTTTTTGGCACCCATATTTTTGTTCTCCTTTTGACTAAGATACTCTAACTGTACCAGAGGTGTATGTAAAAAGCAAGCAAAGCAGTAGCCAAAAGAATAAAAATGTTGTAAAATATAGCTGTATGTGCACAGATGTACATAAGGAGGATGTTTGTATGATGAAAAAAAGAGGAATACAGATATTGATGATGTTGGTTTTGATCTGTACCTTGGGAATATCAGCCTGTAAAAAGAACGTAGGCACACCGGAGGACAATGCTGTGACAGAGGACCCGGAAGAAGATGAGACAGAAGGGGAAGAGGGAGAGGAAGAATCTTACGTGATCGGATTCAGTCCTATTGATATGGAAAACCCTTATTTTATTACGCTGGAGAGCGCGGTGCGGGAAGCTTTGGAAGCGGAAGGATGCCAGGTGATCACTAAAGATCCCGGTACAGATGCGGCGCTCCAGGAGACTCAGATCCAAGAGATGATCGATGAGGGGATTGACGCGATCATGCTGACACCTGTTGATTGGGAGGAGATCACTCCCTCTTTAGAGGCGTTAAGAGAGGCAGATGTCAAAATCTTGAATGTAGATACACAGGTCAAGGAGATGGACTATGTGGATGCGTATATCGGATCCGATAATTATACCGCCGGTCAGCTGTGCGGAGAAGATTTGATCGAAAAACGGCCGGAAGGCGGGAAGATCGCGATTTTAGAATGTCCGACCCAGAATTCGATCAATGAACGCATCACCGGTTTTGAAGAAGCGATTTCAGAAGCGGAAAAAGGCTTTGAAGTTGTGGCAAGAGAGGATACGGGAGGCCAGTTTGAGAAAGCGTTGGAGGCGGCAGAGCAGATCCTGGCAGAACATCCGGATCTGACAGCCATTATGTGCGGAAATGACCAGATCGCGGTAGGAGCAAAGACGGCTGTTAATCTGGCAGAATTAGATGATGTGATCATTTATGGCGTGGATGGTTCCCCAGATATCAAGAAAGAATTAAAGAAGCCAGGGAATCAGATCGCGGGGACTGCGGCCCAGTCGCCTATCAACATGGGAAAATCGGCGGCAGAACTGGTGCTGAAGATGTTGAAAGGCGAAGCCTATGAAAGAGAGACCTATGAAGATGTCTTTATGATCAATGAGGAAAACGTGGATATGTACGGGACAGACGGATGGCAGTAGGCACAGGAAAGGGGAAGCGCATGAAAGAAAGGTTGGGGAAACCTCTGCCGCTTGGCGTTGCGGCGGAAAATGGAAAGATGAATTTCTCAGTAGCTGTTCCAGAGGGAAAGGACTGCAGTCTGCTGCTGTACCGGGCAGGAGATCGGGAGCCGTATCAGGAATACCCTATGGAGGCGGCCCTTGGAGAAGTACGTTGTCTTGGGTTGGAGGATATAGAAGACTGCATGGAGTATAATTACCGGATAGGGGATGAAATCGTGGTGGATCCGCGGGCGAAATCCCTTTCGGGAAGAGAAATATGGGGAGAGGAGCGGGATATTCAGAAGCATCAGGTAAGAGGCGTTCTAAGAGAAGACCCATTTGACTGGGAAGGTGATGTACCGCTGGATCTTCCCCTCCATCAGGTGATCGCGTATAGTCTTCATGTGCGCGGATTTACGAAGGATGCTTTTTCAAAGGTAAAAGATAAGGGAACCTTTGAAGGAGTGATCGAAAAGCTGCCTTATCTGAAGGAACTTGGAATCAATCAGATCCAGTGTATGCCGGTCTATGAGTTCCAGGAATGCGGCCGGTACCGGAATTATTGGGGATATGGGCCGGCTTGGTATTTTGCTCCCAAAAGCGCCTATTCCGCCTGCGGCAACGGTCCTCTTTCTTTAAAACAAATGGTGAAAGCATGCCATCAGGAAGGAATTGAAGTGGCGCTGGAAATGCCTTTTGCAGAGGGAACGCCGGGATTTGTGGCAGAGGATTGTCTTCGTTATTATCGAATGGAATATCATATTGACGGATTTATCCTGAATCCATTGAACGCACCCATGGAGAGTGTCTGTCAGGATCCGATTCTGAAGAAGACCAAAATCCTCCGGCACGATCTGGAGTTTATGAACACAATGCGCCGATTCCTAAAAGGGGATGAGGGCATGGTGGACAGTGTGATCTATTGGCTGCGTCATGTCACGGGAAGAGAAGGGGCCTTTAACAGCATTACAGGGCATACAGGATTTACCCTGAACGATCTGGTTTCTTATGACGGAAAACATAATGAGGCAAATGGAGAGAATAATGAAGATGGACCGGATTATAACTATAGCTGGAACTGCGGGGCGGAAGGACCAACCCGGAAAAAGGCCGTCCAGGAACTGAGAGAGCGCCAGAGGCGGAATGGAATGTTCCTTCTGCTGACTGCTCAAGGGACGCCCTGTCTGCTGGCCGGGGATGAATTCGGCAACTCTCAGAAAGGCAATAATAATGTCTACTGTCAGGACAATCCCACAGGGTGGCTGAATTGGCGCAAGTTAGAAAAGGAAAAGGAATTCTTCCGGTTTGTGAAAGAGCTGATCTATTTGCGGAAAAGCTATCCGGTACTATGTCCGGCCGAAGAGATGCGGGGAATGGATCAGACCAGATGCGGAGTGCCAGACGTATCTTATCATGGAGAAAACGCGTGGCAGGTGTCTTCTGAGGTGTCCAGCAGACAACTGGGCGTCTATTACAGCGGCGCGGTGACTGGAGGGGAAGATTGCTTTGTGGCTTATAATATGCACTGGCTGGAGCATCGATTCGCGATTCCGGCTCTTCCCAAGGGAAAAGAGTGGTATGTGGCCGCAACTACAGATGAAGGAATTCTGGAGCAGCCCAGACGGTTAAAAAAGCAAAGACAGATAGAACTAAAGGCCCGGACGATCATGATCCTGGCGGGGAGGCAGAAGGCGGATGAGCCTTGATTCGTTCCAGCTTAAGTGTATTGCGATCTTGTCCATGGCGATCGATCATATAGGCGCCGTTTTTTTTCCGGATGTAATCCTTTTGAGAGGGATTGGAAGACTGGCGTTTCCTATCTTTTCTTTTTTGCTGGCGGAAGGATTCTTCCATACCGGGGATCTGCGGCGGTACCTTCTGAGATTGGGAGTATTTGCCCTGCTTTCAGAAATCCCTTATGATCTGGCCTTTCATGGAACGGTTTTGGAGTTTGGTCACCAGAATGTATTTTTTACACTTGCGGCCAGTCTTTTTGTGCTCTATGGCATGAAAAAGGTACAGGAAGAAAGTCTGAAGGTACTAATTCTGCTGGGAGGAATGGGGATTTGTGAATGGTTTGGTACAGACTATGGATTTCTAGGAGTGCTTCTTCCTGTTATTTATGCTCAGTTTCGGGATCGTTTTCGGCTGAAGCTGATCTTGGGAGCATTCTGGAATTTTTTGTGGCAGCCGGGGATCCAGTATCTTGGAGCGCTGGCTGCGCTGCCGATTGCCTTATATAATGGGGAGCGGGGAAGAAAGATGAAGTATTTGTTTTATCTGTTTTATCCGGTCCATCTGCTGGTTTTGTATGGAATCCGGAGTTATTTTAACGTATGACGGAATGAGGAAAAAAGGATGAAAGCATTACAGCATTTACATACCATTAATCATCATAAGTGGCTGGTCATGAAGCATTGTTTCAAAGTGGGATTATATAAGCAGGGTCTGCTCCATGATCTTTCTAAATATACACCCACAGAATTTCTGGTAGGGTGCCGTTATTATCAGGGGACACGAAGTCCGAATAACGCTGAGAGAGAGGCTACGGGCTACTCTACAGCCTGGCTCCATCACAAGGGGAGAAATAAGCATCACTATGAATACTGGCTGGATTACAGCGTGGATCCCGGTGAAGGGATCGTGGGACAGAAGATGCCGGTGAAATATGTGATTGAGATGTTTATGGACCGGATCGCGGCCTCCAAAACCTATCTTGGAGATCGGTATACTCAGCGGCATCCATTGCAGTATTACGAACAAGGGGCCGGAAAGCTTGGAAAGATGATTCATCCGGAGACGGCGGCTTTGCTGCATAAGCTGCTGAAGATGCTGGCAGAAGAAGGAGAGGAAAATACATTCCGTTATATCAGAAAAAAGATTTTAAAGAATCAAAAAGGATAATTATATTGGCAGAGTTAAATCCGCCGGGGTATGAAAAGATGCCCCGGCGGATTTTTGTGTAAAAGTATGCTAAAAACATGTAAAGAAAAAGGGTTTTGACAGAAAAATCAGAAAACATGAACTTTTTAAATTGACTTTCCAGAAAAAACGGTATACAATATTATTATCATACAAAACAGAAGCATACAAAATGAGTGTGTACAAAGAAATAGAAAATAAGGATGGTGCGGGGAATGGATGATGGCAGAAGAGCAGGACGGGGAGTGAAAGTAGCAGCGATTCAAATGGATTGTATCTTGGGAGATCGGGAAGCAAATCTCTCGAAGGCAGAGGGGCTGATCCGACAGGCGGCGGGCCAGGGAGCAGATCTTGCGGTTTTGCCAGAATTATTCCATACAGGGTATAGTATGGCGGAGAAAGACTATGAGTTTTCAGAGCTGGTTCCAGATGGAAAGACCGTCAAATGGATGGAACGGCTTTCCAGACAATATCATATGTATCTGGTGGGCGCTTTGATCGAACGAAGTGATTGTGACGGTGTGATGTACGACACTAGTGTGCTGACAGGGCCGGAAGGCTATATCGGGAAATACCGCAAGGTATGCCTGTGGGGTGATGAAACCCTCCGTTTTCGGAGCGGAGAAGATTATCCCGTGTTTGACTTAGGGTTTGCAAGGCTTGGAATGCAGATCTGTTATGAAGTGGGATTTCCAGAAGGGGCCAGGATACTGACTCTAAAAGGAGCAAATCTGATTACTTATTCAGCGGCTTTCGGGCTTGCGAGATCATACGCTTGGGAACTGGCCTCCAGAGCCCGGGCTTTGGAAAACGGATTATACGTAGTGGCGGCTAATCGCTGCGGAGAAGAGAAAGGCGGACCAGTGTTCGCGGGGAAAAGCAGGATTGTGGATCCAAGAGGAGAGATTCTTGTGGAGCAGGAGACAAAGGATCAGGTATTGGTCCAGGAGATCTGGATGGAGGAAGTAGAGAAACAAAGAAGGACCATTCCGTATCTGAAAGATTATAAACGGAAGCTGTTTTCTTCTCAATTATTGGGAGAGTAAGTGATTTGATAATTAGGCATTTATGCATAATTATAATTTGCCAAAGGTTGTATTCGGCGATGAGCCGTAGAAAGGAGGTTGCAAAATGGCAAAGAAGGAAATTTTTGTGGCATGGGGTGTTCATGTTGACGCTGTAGCGGGATGGCTTGGCTCTTATGGAGGCGAGGACTCACCTACCGATATTTCCAGAGGTATTTTCTCTGGCGAGGTAGGTTCTCCCCGTATCTTGAAGATGCTGAAGAAATACAATCTGCCGAGTACCTGGTTTATTCCAGGACATTCCATCGAGAGTTTCCCGGAACAGATGCAGGCGGTAGCAGATGCTGGATGCGAGATCGCGCTCCATGGATATTCTCATGAAGATCCGATGACCATGACGGCGGCCCAGGAGACAGCGGTGCTGGAGAAGTGTATCGATCTGATCGAAAAGCTGTGCGGAAAGAAGCCGGTAGGATACGATGCGCCTTGGTGGCAGTTCTCTGATATCACAGACAAACTGCTGATCGAGCATGGAATTATCTATGACAACAGCTTGATGCACAATGACTTCCATCCCTACTACCTGCGGATTGGTGACAGCTGGACTAAGATTGATTACTCCAAGAACGCGGAAGACTGGATGAAGCCGTTGGTACGCGGACGGGTAACGGATCTGGTAGAGATACCGGCCAGCTGGTATTTGGATGACCTGCCGCCAATGATGTTCCAGAAGGCAAGCCCAAACAGCTATGGATTTGAAAGCCCCCGCAATATTGGGCAGATGTGGATCGATCAGTTCGATTATGTATATAGGGAGTACGATTATGCGGTAGTGCCTATGTGTATCCATCCTGACGTAAGCGGACATCCACAGAATATCTTGATGAACGAGCGGGTGATCGAGCATATGATGGAGCACGAAGGCGTGAAGTTTGTGACTTATAAAGAAGTCGCGGAAGATTTTATGCGCAGGTTCCCAAGAGAAAAAGATTAATTTCAGAAAGAAGGGAAAAGACCAATGTGCATGGCATGCGGACAGATGTTTTCCAGCATACACTGGAGCGATACCCTGCAAACGGACGAGCGGGGATTTGTGGACCAGCGGGTGCTTCGTAAGACCAGGTGGGATAAGGTGCGGATGACGAATGAGATCATGAATTTCTACGGCCTTTCTGTCAGTGAACGGCCTGGAGGATATATGATCTCTAACCGGAAGGGACGCAGTGTACTGTGTAAGGATTTTGGAGAAATCTGGAGCAATGTAGAGAAACTCCAGGGAAAAAAGGTGGATCCGCTAGACCCAGCATTGATTGATTATCTGAATACGCGGGCTAGTTAGGAAGGAGCGTGTGTAAAATGGCGGAAGGGAAACTGCCCGTCACTATTGTGACCGGATTCCTGGGCAGCGGGAAGACGACCGTGCTGAGTCATTGGCTGGAGCATCCTATGTTTCAGCGAGTGTCGGTAATCGTGAATGAGTTTGGACAGGCTGGCTTGGATCAGCGGGTACTGCGTCAGATCGAGGAAAAGACTCTGCTTCTGTCCGGCGGCTGTGCCTGCTGCAATATCCGGGATGATCTGGTGAGGGAGTTATCGGCCATGATCGACAGCAGAGACCGCGGGGAACTGGATGTGGATCGGGTGGTAATTGAGACCACCGGTCTTGCTGACCCGGCGCCGATTCTGTTCTCTATCATGACGGATTCCGTGCTCCGCCATCACTACCAGGTGGACTGTGTGGTGACTTGTCTGGATGCGGTAAATGGCAGTTTTCAGCTGGATCATACAAAAGAGTCGGTAAAGCAGATTGCCACAGCGGACAAAATCCTCCTGACTAAGACCGATTTGGCGGAGGTTTCCGAGATTCCGGCGTTGACGGAACGAGTTCTGGAGATCAATCCATCGGCCTCAATCTTGCGGACAGATATGGGGCGAATCGATCCGGAATTGGTATTCTCAGAGGGTGTAGGGAGAACAGACCGTCCTGAAGTGCTGCAGGCGATGAATACGCGGCCAACGATTGTTTTAAAGCGTCGGCATGAAAGTCTGGTGCGTTCCATTTCTATCGGATTTTCCAATACGATCAGCTGGGCTGCGTTTGGTCTTTGGCTTTCCGCGCTTCTATATGCTCACGGAGAGAAGATTTACCGTGTGAAAGGCCTTTTGGACACGGGGGAGGGCGGCCCCGTTCTGATCAACGGGGTGCAGCATATCATCCACCCGCCCCGTCATCTGGAGGACTGGGGAGGCGAGGAAAGACGATCGGAACTGGTGTTTATCATGAAGGATATTGAGCCGGGAATTATCCTGGATTCTTTGCGGGCTTTTCAGAGGATTCTTGGGGCGCAGGCTCATATCCGCGAATTAAATGAGGATCTTTCCTCCATTTCCTCGGCGGGAGGAAGGGCATAAGGAACATAATCAATAAAGGAAGAGAGGTGTTTATGTGAGTACAGAAGAAAAAACAAAAGTTGTAAATGAGGCTGAGATTGAAGAAATCGAAAAGATGGAAGAATCTGCATCTCATTCTGGTGATGATTTTCAGTACGAGCCAGTTCCTAAAGAAAAGCGGCAGAACTGGTATGACCTGGTCTTCGTATGGTTTGGAGCGGCTATGGTGGCTCAGCTCTATCAGGCAGGTGTTACGGTTACGATTGGAACGGGCGGCCTTTCAAACGGACTCAAAGCAATTTTTGGGGGGGCATTATTCCTTGCTCTCTTTACAGCTCTGAGCGGCTATGTGGGATATAAGACCCACTGCAACGCCGCATTGTCCTCCCGTTTTGCCTACGGAAGCGTAGGAGTGGCTATTCCGGGATTCCATATCGCGGATATTGGCTGGTATGTAGTGAATGCGGCGATGTTTTGCTCGATTCTGGTGGCTCTGTTTCCAGCCATCGATATCAAAGTCTGGGCAATTCTTATCTCTGTTCTTTTTATCACGAATAACTATGTGGGATTTTCAAAAATGGTCATCTTGAACCGGTTTGCTTTCCCAGTGCTGCTTTTTACCGGACTTTTCGGAATCTGGAAATGTTCTCAGCTTCCAGGCGGCCTGGCAGGTGTTTGGGATAATGTTTTCCCGCAGACTATGACGATCAGCGCTGGTGTGACGACCGTTGTAGGTACTTGGGCGGCAGGGTGTTCCAGAGCGGCAGATTATATGCGGTTTGCCAAGGATGCGAAAAGTTCCTTCCTGGCCTCTTTCCTGGGATTCTTCTTTGGATTCTGTCTGTGTATTGTGTGCGGCGCGGTATGGGGCGCGGCTACAGGGACCTCTGTTATCGCGGATACTCTGTCTATGCTGGGTATGGTAGGCCTTGGGTGTCTGATGTTCTTCCTGCAGAACTGGGCGACGTGTGAGCATAGTTCATATATCACGTCTACGTCGCTGCCGATTACCATAGAAGTAGTGACAAAGAAGAGGATCCCGCGCCGTTTTATCGTTCTGGGTGTTGGCCTTATCGCGGTATGTATCGCAGGTTTGGATATCCAGGATTACTATGTTCCGTTCTGCAGTTTCCTTGGTTATCTGATTCCGCCGATTGCGGCAGTTTCAATCGCGGATTACTTTATTATGTCGAAGACCAAGTACCATTGGACTGGACATAAGAACTACTATGATATGAATGTCAATTCGGAAGATGTCGTACACCATAAATTTAATTGGGCCACTATACCAGCCCTGATCGCTGGACTGCTAATGGGCTGGAAGATGACATGGGGGATTGCTTCGATCAACGCTTTTGTTGGAACGATCGTTGTATACTGCGTCTTCTGTATGATCTTCTATTTCCTTGGCTTCCAGAAGAAAGAAATCGCGCTCAACGAAGCGCTGGCCGGCAGAAAGTAAGGAGGGAGCGCTATGTTAAATTGGATTGTATTGATTGTAGGACTGATTCTGCTGGCAATATTCTGGCATGTGATCTCCAGTGAAGAAAGACGCAGAGAGACACATATTGTATCCTGTGTATTCCTTGTGCTGGGTATTGTGGTATATTTCCTGCAGACAACATTGATCTGAGACGGGTAAAAAAGAAGGGATGCGGCGGATACATTGAGAAAAAGTATCCTGCCGCTCCCTTTTTTGAAATTTCATCAGAAAATTCGTGGTATTTCCTTTTCGAGACAGGTATAAACCCGCTCTAAGTGACTTTGCATCGCCTTCTGGGCCTGAGAAGGATCATGCTCCTTTAGTGCTTTTAAGATCAGCCGGTGCTCCTGACATACTTGGGAAGCCTGGTTGTTAAGATGGCTGAAGGATTCAAACATATCATTGATAGCCAGTGCTGACAGCTGATAGATGGAACGGATGGCTTCGTTATGGCAGGAGGTAATCAGTTGGTTATGAAACTGAGAATCCAACTGAGCATAGTTGCGATCCTGCCGAACCCATTCTTCCATAGTATCCATTGTTTCAGACAGGGCCTGGATTTCCGCCGGGTCGACGCGAAGAGCGGCAAGAGCGGCGGCCATAGGCTCTAAGAGAAGACGGAGTTCCAGAAGATCGTCAACCGCCCGCTCATCTTTGATCAGACGGGTCATCACAGGAGCGACGACCTTGTCAAAGGTGGCATCGCAAATATAGGTTCCAGTATTTCTAACCTCCAGATAGCCGGAACTTTCCAAAGAGCGCAACGCTTCTCTGACAGCGGTGCGGCTGACTTGAAAACTGTCGGCCAGTTTCTGTTCAGAGGGAAGCCGGGTTCCTGGCGGGAGTTCACCGGAAGCGATAGAAGAGATGATCTGGTCACAGACTTCTTCATAGAGTTTTTTTCGTTTTACTTCTGAAAACAAAGGAAATACCTCCAAATCTATCCGCCTAAGACGGATTAGCTGTATTAATTATATAACAGTTTCAAGGACATGTCCAGCAAAGGACAGAAAAAGGAGGCTTCTAAAAGGATGGAAAATCAACGAAAATTTCCGGTATTTGAGTTATGGGGGAGCGCTTATGAGATTGGTCTTGCTCATGGACGTCTGGCCAGAAAACAGATTGAGGCCAGTATCTGCTGTTACCAGGAAATGTTCCAGACTTTTTCTGGAATTTCCTGGGAGGAGGCTAAGAAATATGCTTGTGGGATGGCCAAAAACATCGAAGAGTATGATCCGGAGATCATGGAAGAGATTCGGGGCATTGCGGAAGGGGCCGAGAAAGAACTGGGGGATATTTTGGCGTTAAATACCAGAAGCGAGATCGTGCTGCAGGGAGGTCAGGTAGGAGACGGCTGTACATCTGTGGCGTTTACGGAAGACGTGACCGGAGATGGGGCGGACTGGCTTGGTCAGAATTGGGATTGGAAATTGGAGCAAAGGGACGCGTTGGTGGTACTGAAGATTCACCAGAAAGACAAGCCGGATCTTCTGCTTTTTACAGAAGCGGGAATTGTTGGAAAATTTGGTCTGAACGAAGCGGGAATTGGAGTCTGTCTGAATGCCCTTGCTTCAGATCAGAAGGTAGAAGGCCCTACTGTGCCGCTCCATGTAGTGTTGAGAGGAATTTTAAACAGCAGTACATTGTCGGACGCGATCCAGAATGTGGGCAGGATGAACCTGGCCTGCTGCGCCAATTTCCACACTGCGTCGGCGGAAGGACAAGCTGTCGCTATTGAAGCGGGGCCGGGAGATTTTGATGTGCTCTATGGGGAAGAAGGATTCCTGGTACATACAAATCATTTCTTGAGTTCCCGTTTTTATCAGGTACACGATACGGGGAAAATGGCCTTCCCAGATACCTTCCTTCGTTATGGGCGGATGAGACAGATGATCCGCGCGGCGTTGGAAGGAGAGGGGCGGATCCGTATTGAGACGATACAAAGCTTTTTAAGAGATCACAAAGGATTCCCGGATTCTATCTGCCGGCATGAAGATAAGAATGATCCAGAAGGAAAACGGATGGGAACAGTATTCTCGATCTTGATGAATCTTTCCAAAAGGGAAATGTATCTGACGGGAGGAAATCCCTGCGAGACTTCCTATGAATTGTATAACTTATAAGGATAGCTGGTAAGGAAGGAGCGGGGAAAATGAAAATTGAACTGGGAATTGGCGACGGAACGCAGCAGGTAGAGATTCCAGAAAAGAATCTTCAGGAAATCTTGTATCAGAATGAATTGGATCCGCATAATCTTCTGCTGGAAGAGGAAGAAATACGGCGGGCGCTGGCGGAACCTATTGGAACTTTGCGGTTGAGAGAAATTGTAAAGCCGGGGGAGAAAATAGCGGTAGTGACCAGCGATATCACCAGACCTATGCCGACTTGGAAAGTGATGCCGCTGCTCTTGGAAGAATTGGAGCAAGGAGGGATCCGACCGGACGATGTGACGCTTGTCTTTGCTCTTGGAAGCCACAGACGCCAAACGGAGGAAGAAAAAGAGAAACTTGCCGGGGCAGAAATCTTCCGGAAGATCAGGTGTATTGATGGAGATCCGTCAGATTGTGTCCATCTTGGGATGACCAGTCGGGGAACGCCGGTGGATATTGTAAAAGAAGTTGCTCTGGCAGACCGGCGTATCTGCCTGGGAAATATTGAATATCACTATTTTGCCGGCTATTCCGGCGGGGCGAAAGCTATTATGCCGGGAGTATCCACGCGGGAAGCAATCCAAAATAATCATAGTATGATGGTGGATGCAAGATCCTGCGCCGGCAACCTGGACGACAATCCTCTGAGACAGGATTTGGAAGAAGCAACGGCGGTATGCGGAGTGGATTTTATATTGAACGTGGTTCTGGATGAACACAAACGGATCGTGAAAGCGGTGGCGGGAGATGTGGTAAAGGCTCACCGGACCGGGTGCGGCTTCCTGGACACGCTCTATCGGAAAAAGATTGAAAGAAAGGCGGACATTGTCCTGGTATCCCAAGGAGGAGCGCCCAAAGATCTGAATCTCTACCAGACCCAGAAGGCTCTGGATAACGCCAAACATGCGGTTAAAGACGGAGGAATCATTATTCTTATCGGGTCTTGCAAGGAAGGGCTTGGAGAGGCAACCTTTGAACAGTGGCTTCTGGAAGCAAAGAAGCCGGGGGACTTGATCCGGAGGGTCAAAGAAGACTTCCGGCTGGGCGGCCATAAAGCCGCGGCCATTGCTATGGTGCTGGAGAAGGCGCAGATTTATCTTGTGTCTCAGCTTCCTCCAGAATTGGTCCGCCAGATTTTCCTGAAGCCTTACGAAACAGCCCAGCAGGCATTGGACGCCGCAATGTCAGAAAAAGGGGAGGACGCCACTGTACTTGTAATGCCCTTTGGCGGTTCCACCCTGCCGGTGGCAGCAGGTAAAGATGGCGCGAAAAATGAATAAAAAAATTGAAATATGAATAAAAATGCAATACAATAAGAAATAGAATGAAAAAAGAAGGAGGATCAACATGGATTACGCAAAAGAGTCCCTCCGCTTACATGAAGAGTGGAAGGGAAAAATTGAAGTAAAGGCAACAGTACCAGTAAAGACAAAGGAAGATCTCTCTCTGGCATATACACCTGGAGTTGCCCAGCCTTGTCTGGAAATCCAGAAAGATGTTTCAAAAAGCTATGATCTGACCAGGAGGCATAACCTGTGTCTGGTGGTAACAGACGGTTCTGCTGTCCTTGGTCTTGGAAATATTGGAGCGGAAGCCGGAATGCCGGTTATGGAAGGGAAATGTGTGCTCTTTAAAGAATTTGGCGATGTGGATGCGTTCCCAATGTGTATCAAGAGTCAGGATGTGGATACCATTGTAGAAACGATCTACCAGATATCCGGCAGTTTTGGCGGGGTAAATCTTGAAGACATTGCGGCTCCCCGCTGTTTTGAGATTGAGAAGAAGCTGAAAGAGCGCTGCGATATCCCTATTTTTCATGATGACCAGCACGGGACAGCGGTAGTGACGCTGGCAGGGCTTAAGAACGCTCTGAAACTGATCGGCAAGAAGATGGAAGATATTGAGATCGCGGTGAATGGAGCAGGGGCTGCGGCAATCGCTATTTCCAAGCTGCTTCTTTCGGCCGGAGTGAAAGAAATCCGCCTGTGCGACCGTACAGGGATCATCTACGAGGGAAGAGAGAAAGGAATGAACCCGATCAAGGAAGAGATGGCCAAGATCACCAATAGGGACAAGCGTTCCGGCGGCCTGGCAGAAGCGGTAAAGGGCGCGGATGTGTTTATCGGCGTAAGCGCTCCCGGAGCGCTTACCGTAGATATGGTAAAGACTATGAACAAGGATGCGGTCATTTTCGCATGTGCTAATCCTACGCCTGAGATCTTCCCGGATGAGGCGAAGAAGGCTGGAAATGTGGCTGTAATCGCTACTGGAAGAAGTGATTTCCCGAATCAGGTCAATAATGTGTTGGCTTTCCCAGGGATCTTCCGGGGAGCCTTTGACGTGCGTGCCAGCGATATCAATGACGCGATGAAGATCGCGGCGGCGGAAGCCCTGGCTGATATGATTCCGGAGGATAAGCTGAGCGCAGATCATATCATTCCGGCGGCATTTGAGCCTGGCGTTGGAGAAGCCGTTGCCAAGGCGGTGGCCCAGGCGGCAAGAGACAGCGGTGTAGCGCGTCTGTAGAGTTATACACGGGTAAAGCGGAATATAGTGCGGCTATCTGGCTTTCTAATTAAGAACGGATGGCCGCCTTTATTTTTTTACATTTTTTTGTTGACATTTCTTTTGGGTTATAGTATTATCTTTTTTGGACGATTTAATCGCCATGCGGAAGTGTCGGAACTGGCAGACGAGCAAGACTAAGGATCTTGTAGCTTTCGGGCTGTGTGGGTTCAAGTCCCATCTTCCGCATTTTTTATTTCCCTTGAAAAGGAGTCGGATTCCATTTTCAAGGGTTTTTTTATTTTCTCCCTCCGCCGATTTTCTGGCAGATTCCCGCAAAATAGCGTGACGGTTTTGATGATTTCGTTTGCTGTGCGATTGGCCTCCCTTTTTGGAAGGCTTTTTCTTCGGCATTTATGTAAGAAATAAAATTACGAAACAAGTTTAGTAAAACAATAAAATTGTAGGATGTGTCGGAAAATAGTTTCGTTTCGTTGAAATATTGAAATAAAATGCACAAAATGCTAAGATTTAGAAAAATTGAAACAGGAAAACGAATCGGAAGAAGATAAGTAAAGGGAATGAGTAGATGAACATACACGACATTGCAAAACTTGCCGGTGTATCAGCCTCCACTGTATCCAAGGTCATGAACGGAAAAGATAAAGATATTAGTGACAAGACAAAGCAGAAGGTTCTGGAAGTGATCGAGCAGGAGCAGTATGTTCCTTATTTGAAGTTCCGGGAAAAGGAAGGGCTTAAAAGCCACTTGATCGGCCTGGTGATGAAGAAGTATAACCGAGAAGGCGCCCAGATCGTTAGAAGCGCTCAGAAAGAAGCGGCGGAGAAGGGGTATGGACTTTTGGTCCGCTTCGCGGATAACTTGGAGGAAATACAGGAATGTATTGACGATATGATAAAAAAGGGGGTCGCGGGGCTTCTTGTAGATTCTGAGAAACTGCTCAACACCCGGAAACTGGAGGATGTTACCGTTTATTTAAATCAGACAAAGGAGTTTGATGACCGACAGAAGGCTACTTTCTATTATCGGCTTTCAGAGGCGGGCAGACTGGCGGCGCAGCGTTTGATGCAGGAAGGCCATGAACGGATCGCCTGTGTCACCATGACAGGAGAACGGACGATCCAGGACGGTTATCAGATCGCCATGAGGGAAGCGCACCTGGCAATTCAGCCTTTGTGGGTTTACGAGGGCCGATCTTTGGAAGAAATAGAGGATTATGGAATCCAGCAGTGCCTGGAAGAAAATGTGACAGCAGTAATCTGCGGCTCCCAGGAGATTGCCGGCTGCTTCTATAAAGCGGTAGAGAGACTGCAGATCGCTATGCCGGACTCTTTGTCTATCATCGCCGTCGGAGACGGAAGGTGGATGGAGATCCTGGCAGACGGGATTACAGCCGTTCGCCTTCCTGCCGAAGAAATGAGCCGGGAAGCGGTGGATTATCTGGTAGAGATGATTCAGGGGAAAAAGCAAGTGGAAGTCATGCGGAAATTCTCCCCTTCTATTGTGGAAAGAAACAGTATCATGGGATCTCCCAGAGAGAAACAGGGTGAGCGGATAGTAGTGGTGGGAAGCATGAATATGGATATTACCATCGAAGTCTCAAGGATTCCGCTGAAAGGGGAGACGCAGATCGCGGAAAAGGTCTACACGTTTCCCGGAGGAAAAGGAGGTAATCAGGCCGTGGGAGCTGGAAAGCTGGGCGGCCGGGTTTACATGATCGGCTGTGTGGGAAACGACTTGGATGGCAAACAGCTTTACAGCAGCCTGACAGAAAACCATGTCCATATGGAGGGCGTCCAGGTGAACGCCTCTGTGCCAAGCGGGAAAGCTTATATCAACGTAGACCAAAATGGAGAGAGTACCATCGTGGTATATCAGGGAGCGAACCGGAGTTTAAGTATAGAACAGATCAACCGGTGCAGATATCTGTTTCAAAGCGCCAAATACTGTCTGCTGTCTCTGGAGATCCCGGAAGTGATCGCGGAATATACGATTAAGTTTTGCCGCAGGAATGATACGAAGGTGATTTTAAAACCTTCTGCCACCGACAAGATCAAAGAGGAACTGCTGAAAGACATCGCTTATTTTGTGCCAAATGAAAATGAGCTGCACAGGTTTGTGCCGGGACGGATGTCGCTGGAAGAAAAAGCCCAGTTTCTGTTTGAGAAAGGAATTGAAAATGTAATCGTAACCCTGGGAGAAAAAGGATGTTACCTGAAGAATCAAGATTACTCCATGTATTTTGATGGAACCGGATTTGAGGCGGTGGATACGACAGGAGGGGCGGATTCCTTTATCAGCGCCCTGGCCGTTTATCTCAGCGAGGGAAGGAGTTTGATCCACGCAATTGGTTTTGCGGTGTACGCATCGGGAATCAGCGTGACCAGATATGGGGTGCAGCCGGCGCTCCCGGATCGGAAGGCGGTGGAGATCTATGAAGATGAGATTTACTCAAGATATCAAATTTAGGATAGAAAATCAGAAGAAGAGAGGAGGGAACATGGAATGAAGAAAATCGTAGTTGTAGGAAGCCTGAACATGGATTGTGTCGTGGAGACTCCGGCAATGCCAAAGGCTGGAGAGACGATAGCGGGAAGAAGCGTGGCCCAGGTGCCTGGAGGAAAAGGCGCGAATCAGGCATATGCTATCGCTAAGCTGGGCGGCGATGTCCAGATGATCGGAGCTGTGGGGACAGATAGCTGCGGAACCGCGCTCAAGGAAAATCTGGAATGTGTAGGAGTCCGCACGGAAGGACTTGCGGTTCTGGAAGGAGAGAGCACAGGACAAGCGTTTATCACCGTGGATGATCAGGGAGAAAATTCCATTATCATCATTGCGGGTACCAATGGCCTTGTATCAAAGGAAATGATCGAGGAAAACCGCCATCTGATCGAAGAGAGCGATATCGTGATCATGCAGCTGGAAATTCCGCTGGAGGTGGTGGAATATGTCAAGGAACTGGCCGTAGAGCTTGGGAAGCTGGTGATCGTGGATCCGGCGCCGGCGGTAGAAGGGATCCCGGATCATTTCTGGAAAGGGATCGACTTCATCAAACCGAATGAGACAGAACTTGCGATCCTGACTGGACAGGAAAGGAATGGCCTGGAAGATCTTAAAGAAGGCGCGGGACAGATGCTGGACAAAGGCGTTAAGAATGTTCTGGTGAGCATGGGCGGCGAAGGATGCCTTTTGGTAAACAAAAAGGAAGCTAGATTCTTTCCGGCGCACAAGGTAAAACCGGTGGACACTACGGCGGCCGGCGACTGTTTTACCGCGGGATTTGCCCTGGCCCTGAGCCAAGGGAAGACTTGCGAGGAAGCTATTGCTTTTGGACAGAAGGCTTCCGCTATAGCGGTGACAAGAAAAGGAGCGCAGACTTCGATTCCGACTATGGAGGAAGTGGAGTCTTGCTGAGAAAAGGAGGAAGAACATGCAGAAACTGATTATTGACACAGACCCGGGAATTGACGACGCGCTGGCCCTTTTACTGGCTTTGTCAGCTAAAAGCGAACTGGAGGTTGAGGCGATCACCACGGTCAACGGAAATGTAGGCGTAGACCAGGTGACGAAAAATGTGTTCCGTATCCTGGACGTAGCCGGGAGAAGCGATATTCCAGTTTACAAAGGAAATGGAAAGCCTCTGATGCGGGAGAACGATAACTGTGAGGAATTCCATGGCGATGACGGGCTTGGGAATTTAGGCTTTAAAGAAGTGCCGGGAACTGTAAAAGAAGAACACGCTGTAGATTTTCTGATCCGGAAAGTGCGGGAGGAAAAAGGCGAGATCACACTGGTTCCCATTGGTCCTCTTACAAACATTGCTCAAGCGGTGCAGAAGGATCCGGAATTTGCTAAGAACGTCAAAGAGGTAGTGATCATGGGAGGCGCTGAGCATGGCGGCAATATGTCGCCTCATGCGGAATTTAACTTCTGGACGGATCCTGAAGCGGCGAAGATCGTCTTTCAGGCGGGATTCGAGCGCGTGACTATGGTAGGGCTGGATGCCACTAACTATGTGTTCTTAAGCCCGACCCTGAGAGAACTTTTGTATCTTATCAATACGCCGGTATCCAGATTTATCCATAAGATCACCCGGGTTTACGCAGACGGACACTGGGAGATCGAGAAGAAACTGGGCTGCGAGCTGTGTGACGTTTTGACCATCGCTTATCTCTTGGACCGGAATGTGGTAGAAAAGGTAGATGCCTTTGTAGATGTAGAGACCAGCGGGCTGTGTGACGGCGCTTCTGTAGTCTATCGGACCAAATATTATCCGGACAAGAAGAAAAACTGCGAAGTGGCGGTAAAAGCTGACACAAAGCGATTTTTTGAGATCTTTTTTGGTTATCTGTTCCCAGAGCATATGGATGTGGCAAGGGAACTGATATAGAAGGAAATGAGAAACCAAGTATAACGAAAGAGAGGAATGAAAAACATGAGCAACGAAAAAAAAGGATTAAAAGCAGACTTTAACCTGATCACGATCTTGATCATCCCGATCGCGATCGCTATCAACTTTATTGTAGGGAACCTGGTACTGACTTTGAAGCTGCCTCTTTATCTGGACAGCATTGGAACCTTCCTGGTAGCAATCCTGGCCGGGCCGTGGGTAGGAGGATTGACCGGACTCTTAAGTATCGCGATCAACTCTATCGCGGACCCATCTCTGTTCCCGTTTGCTCTTTCTGCCGCGGCGACAGCAGTCCTGGCTGGTATCCTTGCAAGAAAGAAAATGTTCACAAGTTTTGGAAAATTCGTGATCTCCGCGATCCTGGTAGCAGTTTTGGCAGTGATCATGAGTGTGATCATTTCCTATGCGTTCTTTGGAGGGTTTGATTCCAGCGGAAACTCGATCATGATCGGCGCTATGATGTCAGCGGGAATTCCGTTCTGGCCGGCTCAGGTGATCGGAAACTTTATCTCCGAGGTTCCGGACAAGTTTATCTCCCTTTTGGTGCCATACCTGGTAATCCGGGGAATGTCCGACAGGTATCTGTACAAATTCTCTAACGGCTCTGTATTCATCAATGCCAGAAAAGAGAAAAAAGAAGCAGGAAAATAATCAGAAATCAAGAGAAACGACAGAGGAGAAATGAAAATGAGTGAAAGGCAGAAAGGGGTCAAGGCCCTGAATCCATTGACGATCCTATATCTGGTCATTGCGCTGGCCGTGGTTTCTGCCATCTTTGACTATCGCGTGACCCTGGCACAGTCGTAGTCATGATTGTGATCGCGGCAAGTGCGGGCGAGGGAGTGTCTTTTATCAAACTTTGGCTGAAATCCATCGTGCTGATCTGTGTGATCTGCTTCGTGCTCCAGTCTTTATTTATTCCGGGCGAAGAGGTGCTCTGGGAGTTCTGGGTGCTGCAGATCAAGATGGAAAGCGTGCAGAAGGCCATCGTACTGTGCTCTCGGATCATGGGGATCGGTTCCGCGATCCTTCTGGGAGGCAAGCTGATCGATATCAAGAAGCTGATGGTGATGTTGGAAAAAAGGGGAATGTCCCCTTCCGCAACCTATGTGCTGGTTTCCACTACCAATATCATCCCGCAGATGTCTAAGAAGATGAACGCGATCCTGGAGGCGCAGAAGTCCAGAGGAATTGAGACGGACAGCAACATTATCGTCAGGGCGAAAGCCTTCTTCCCATCAGTAGGCCCGCTGATCCTGAATTCACTGGTCAGCGCGGAAGAGAGGGCGATCACACTGGAGGCGAGAGCCTTTTCCGTACCCTGTAAGAAGACCACGTTGAAGGTAGTAGAAGATACACAGACAGACCGGATTATCCGCGGACTGATGATCGCGGCGGTAGTATTGGCGATTGGAGGGAAGATTGTTTTATGGATAGTATTCAGATAAAGAATTTAACATACCGGTATCCGACCTCCGAGGCAGATGTGCTGAAAGATGTTTCCTTTACCGTGAAAAAAGGCGAGCTGTGCGCCATCGTGGGCGCGAACGGAAGCGGGAAGACTACGCTTTGCAACGCCATTCGCGGATTTGTGCCAAAGTTTTACAAAGGGGAGATCTCCGGTGAGGTTTTGGTAAACGGAAGAGATGTAAAAGAAGATCCGGATGGGAAAAATGCGCTGGAGATCGGATTCGTTTTCCAGAACCCCTTTACCCAGATCAGCGGGATCGCCAGCACGGTATATGAAGAGTTGGCGTATGGCTTGGAAAACATGGGAGTGGAGCCGGAAGAGATCCGTCAGAGGATCGAGCGGATCATGGAATTGACTAAGATTCAAGAATTCCGGGACAGAGACCCCTATCAGTTATCCGGCGGTCAGCAGCAAAGAGTAGCATTGGCGGCGATTCTGGTCATGGACCAGGATGTGCTGGTGATCGATGAACCTACCTCGCAGCTGGATCCGCAGAGTACCGATGATGTATTTGAGATCATCAAATTGATGAAGAGTATGGGAAAAACGATCGTCCTGGTGGAGCACAAGATGGAACAGATCGCGGAATATGCGGATCAGATCATTGTGCTGGATGGCGGACAAGTTGTGATGGAAGGAACGCCCAAAGAGGTGTTTTCTGATCCGGACTGTCTGAAGTACCATACAAGGCTGCCTCAGAGCACCCGGATCGCGCTGGAACTTAAGAAAGAGGGCGTAAATCTTTCAGAGATTCCCGTTACGGTTGAAGAGACGGTCGGGATGATTCGGACAGCAATGGAAGAATAAGAGAAAGGGCGTAGAGAAGATGGCATTAGTAGAAGTAAAAAACATTTCATACAAATATCCAAATGGCTATCTGGCGGTCGATGATGTGAGTTTTTCCATTGAAGCGGGAGAGAATATCGCGATCGTAGGGCAGAACGGAGCAGGAAAGACCACCACGGTCAAGATGCTGAATGGTCTGACGAAACCCTGCGACGGGGATGTGCTGATCGACGGAGACTCGACAAAAAATTATACTACGGCTCAAATGGCGAGACGGGTCGGTTATGTATTCCAGAATCCGGATGATCAGATCTTTAATTCCACCGTTTACAGCGAGATCGAGTACGGGCTTAAAAAAATGAATGTGGATATGGAAGAGAGTGAGCGAAGGATCAAAGATGCGGCGGCCTTGACTGGCATGGACAAGTATCTGGAGTCGAATCCTTATGATCTGCCTCTTTCCATCCGGAAATTCGTGACCATCGCTTCCGTCATTGCCAGCAACTGTGATGTGATGATCTTTGATGAGCCTACCGCGGGACAGGATCTGGACGGCTTGGATCGGCTTTCTGAGCTGAACAAGATCCTGACAGGGCGCGGGAAGGCGATCGTGACCATAACCCACGACATGGAATTTGTGGCCGATAACTATGAAAGAGTTATCGTTATGTGCAAGAAAAAGGTATTGGCGGACGGAAGAACGGAAGATGTCTTCTTTCAGAAAGACATTATGGAACAGGCGATGCTGAAGCAGCCGGCCCTCGTTCGGATCGCTACGAAGATCGGCATGAAAGAAAACACGTTGGATGTAAAAAAGGTGGCAGACTACATTAAGGCAAAACAGAAATAAGGGAAAATACATATAAGACCGGCGGGACGAAAGTTCCGCCGGTCTTTTTCGCAAAATCTGGCGAAAGTTGTGTTTCTGGAACAGTATTTTGTGTATAATGAGGATAAGAATCAGAAACCCTAAGAATCAGGGAGAGAACGCCTGTTTATAGAGTGTTTTATCCGGGAAAGGAGAGATGTTCATGCTGGAGAAACTGGATCTGACAAAGACGGTCAGTAAATCAGAATATAAAGAGAAGATGATGGAACTGGAACCAAAGCTTGGAAAGCTGCAGCGGGAGTGCAGGGAACTGGGGATTCCGGTGATGATCGCTTTTGAAGGATATGACGCGGCGGGGAAAGGCGTTCAGATCGCAGAGCTGATAAGGGCTTTAGATCCCAGAGGATTTGAAGTCCATGCGGTGAAAAAGGAGACGAAGGAAGAGCGGATGCATCCGTTCCTTTGGAGATTTTGGATGAAAATGCCGCCGAAAGGCCGGATCGCCATTTATGACAGCAGCTGGTACCGCAAAGTCCTGATCGACCGGTTTGATAAAAAGATCCGCAAAAAGGAAGTAGAGAACGCCTATCGGTCGATCCTGTCTTTCGAAGAACAACTGACGGCAGATGGAATGGTGATCATCAAGCTCTTTCTGGCTATCGACCAGAAAGAACAAAAGAAACGGTTCGCTAAGCTTCTGGAATCCAAAGAGACCGCGTGGCGGGTGGGGAAAGGAGACTTGAAGCGCAATAAGGAGTTTCCAAGATATGAGGCTATGAATGAAGAGATGCTGGCCCGGACGGATACCGAGTACGCTCCCTGGAATATTGTAGAGGCGTCAGACCGGCGGTTTGCCGCGGTTAAGATCTATACGATCGTGGAGCGGATCTTGTCGGAGAAAATTGAGAAAGAAAAGAAGGCAAGAAGGGTTATAGCAGAGCCGGAACCGTCAGAAGAGCAGGGATCAGAACGCGGACTGGGGGAGACGATCCTCTCGAAAGCGGACCTAACCCTTTCCTATTCTAAGGAAGAGTATAAAGAACGGCTGGAAAAACTGCAGGCTAAGATCGAGAAGCTCCACGGAGAACTGTACCGCAGAAGGATTCCGGTAGTGCTGGGATTCGAAGGATGGGATGCGGGAGGAAAAGGAGGAGCGATCAAGCGGCTGACCCAGAGAATGGATCCCAGAGGCTATGTGGTCCATCCCACCGCCTCCCCCAATGATATTGAGAAGGCGCATCATTATCTGTGGCGGTTCTGGACAGATATGCCAAAGGCAGGGCACATTACTATATTTGACAGGACTTGGTACGGCCGGGTCCTGGTAGAGCGGGTGGAAGGCTTTTGCACCCGGCAGGAGTGGCAGAGGGCTTATAAAGAAATCAATGATATGGAGAAGGATCTGACAGATGGGGGCGCCATTGTGCTGAAGTTCTGGATGCAGATAGATAAAGAGGAGCAGGAACGGAGATTTAAAGCCAGAGAAGAGGATCCCCAAAAGCAGTGGAAGATCACGGAAGAAGACTGGCGCAACCGTGCGAAATGGGATCAGTACGAAGAAGCGGTAAATGAGATGCTGCTTCGGACCTCCACCCCGGAAGCGCCATGGATCGTTGTAGAAGGAAACTGCAAATATTACGCCAGGATCAAAGTCTTAGAGACGGCGGTAAAGGCGATTGAAGAAAGAATCCGGCAGGAAGAAAAGAGATAGAGGAGGGCGCGGCATGACGATCAGAGAACAGCTTGAGAAACGAGAACTGGAGTTTTTAAGTCCTTACGCGGCCTTAAGCAGCAAGTCAAAAGGCAGAAAGCGTTCAGAGAAGGAGTGTGATATCCGACCGGTTTTCCAAAGGGACCGGGACCGGATCCTGCACAGCAAAGCATTCCGGCGCTTGAAGCAAAAAACGCAGGTCTTTCTGCTGCCAAAGGGAGATCATTACCGTACCAGACTGACCCACACGCTGGAGGTGTCCCAGAATGCCAGGACCATCGCGAAAGCGCTGCGCTTAAATGAAGATCTGGTGGAAGCGGTGGCCTTAGGCCATGATCTGGGGCATACGCCTTTTGGACATGCGGGAGAGACGGCCCTGAACCGTCTGAATCCGGCGGGATTCCAGCATAATACGCAGAGTGTGCGGGTGGTGGAGTGCCTGGAAAAGCAGGGGGAAGGACTAAATCTGACCTGGGAGGTGCTGGACGGCATCCAAAACCACAAATCCTCCGGCACGCCTCATACTCTGGAAGGCCAGATCGTCCGGCTGTCAGATAAGATTGCTTATATCAACCATGATATTGACGACGCTATCCGCGGCGGGATCTTGGAAGAAGAGGATATTCCGCGCAAATATACGGATGTCCTTGGAACGTCTACCAAGATCCGCCTGGACACGATGATCCACAATGTGATCATAAACAGTATGGATCAGCCTCAGATCCGGATGTCACCGGAAGTTTATGAGGCTACCATGGGACTTCGGGGATTCCTGTTTGAGAATGTGTATAAGAATCCTACGGCAAAGGGAGAAGAAAAGAAAGCCATCAATATGATCACCAATCTGTATCAGTTTTATATAGAACATTTGGAACTGCTTCCAGAGCAGTTCCTTCAGATGATGGAAGAAAAGGGCGCGAAAAAAGAGCAGATCGTGTGTGATTATATCGCGGGGATGACGGATACATACGCGGTGAAAAAGTTTGAAGAATATTTTATTCCAGAATCTTGGAAAATTTAAAGGAAATCGGATCGTTTTGTCGAATATTATATATGAAGGCTATTTTTAAAGATAAGGAAGCGGGATATGTATTACTCCGATGAACTGATTGAAGAAGTTAGGACAAAAAATGATATCGTAGACGTAATCTCCAGTTATGTCCGGCTGCAGAAAAAAGGCAGTTCTTATTTTGGACTGTGTCCGTTCCACAATGAAAAGTCGCCTTCCTTTTCTGTAAGCAGGCAGAAGCAGATGTACTACTGTTTTGGCTGCGGAGCCGGAGGCAATGTGTTTACATTTCTGATGGAGTACGAAAACTATACGTTTTTGGAGGCTTTGAAGTATCTGGCTGACCGGGCCGGGGTGGAACTGCCCCAGCAGGATCTGTCGAAAGAAGCCAGACAGAGGGCAGATACGAAAGCGGTCCTATTGGAGATCAATAAAGCGGCCGCCCGGTATTTCTACATACAATTGAAAGGACGGCAGGGCGAGAAAGCTCTGGCATATCTGAAAGGACGCCAGTTGGGAGATGATACCATACGGGCGTTTGGACTGGGCTATGCCAATAAGTACAGTGACGATCTGTACCGCTATTTGAAAGATCAAGGCTATAAAGACGATATGATCGCCAAAGCGGGTCTGATCAGTGTGGACGAGAAGCACGGCGCCCACGATAAGTTTTGGAACCGTGTCATGTTCCCGATCATGGATGCCAACAGCCGGGTGATCGGCTTTGGAGGCCGGGTCATGGGAGACGGAAAACCCAAATATCTCAATTCCCCGGAGACGATGATCTTTGATAAGAGCCGGAACCTGTATGGCCTGAACCGGGCCAGAAGCTCCAGAAAACCATATTTCCTTCTATGCGAGGGATATATGGATGTGATTTCGCTGCATCAGGCGGGATTTACCAGCGCGGTGGCCTCTCTTGGGACGGCTCTGACTCAGGGACACGCTTCTTTGATCAAGCGCTATGTCAATGAAGTATATTTAACTTACGACAGCGATGAGGCAGGGACGAAGGCGGCCCTGAGGGCGATACCCATTTTAAGGGAAGCCGGGATCAGCGCGAAGGTCATCCGTATGGAACCGTATAAGGACCCGGATGAGTTTATCAAGAATCTGGGCAAAGAGGCTTTTGAGGAGAGGATCCGGGAAGCCAGGAATGGTTTCTTGTTTGGCCTGGAAGTGCTGGAACGGGACTATGATCTGAATTCCCCGGAGGGCAAGACGGATTTCATGAAGGAGACCGCCCGGCGGCTGAATGAATTCCGGGAAGAGATCGAGCGGAATAATTACATAGAAGCGGTTGCCCAAAAGTACCGCGTGGGATACGAAGAATTGAAGCAGCTCGTGGTCCATACAGCAGTCCAGACCGGGCTTGCGAAGCCTGTCTCGCGGCCAAGGAAGGCGGGAAAGCCGGAGAAAGAAGACGGGATCTTAAAGTCCCAGAAAATCCTGCTTACCTGGATGATCGAGGATGAGAAGATCTTCCGGCAGATCAGCGCTTATATTACACCGGAAGATTTTACTGAGGGTCTGTACCGGAAGGTGGCCCATTTACTGTATGATCAATATGAAGAACAGAAAGTCAACCCGGCCCAGATCATGAATTATTTTACCGAGGAAGAAGAGCACCGGGAGGCGGCTTCGCTGTTCCATACCAGGATCCGGGAGCTGACTACCGCGGATGAGCAGGAGAAAGCGCTAAAGGAGACGATCATCCGTGTGAAAAACCACAGCATCGATGAGAAGGCCGCTCATCTGGAGCCTACAGACATTCAGGGACTGCAGAAGCTGATGGAGGCGAAAAGGCAGCTGCAGGGCCTTGAGAAACTGCATATTTCTATTAATTAGGGATAAAATATAATCAAGCAATGAGAGGATGGAAATTACATGGAAGAAAGCATGGCAAAATTTGAGGAGAAATTAAAAGAACTGGTAGCCCTGGGAAAGAAAAAGAAAAGCATCCTGGAACTGCAGGAAATCAATGATTTCTTCTCAGACATGGAGCTTGACGCGGAACAGATGGAGCGGGTATACGACTATCTGGAAGCGAATAATATCGACGTGCTTCGCATTGGAAATGACGATGATGATGATATTGACGATGCGGATATCGTGATCACCGATGAAGATGAAGTAGATATGGAGAAGATCGATCTTTCTGTGCCGGATGGGATCAGCATTGAAGATCCGGTCCGTATGTATCTGAAAGAGATTGGAAAAGTCCCGCTTTTGACAGCGGACGAAGAAGTAGAGCTGGCCAAACGAATGGCAGACGGAGACGAGTGGGCGAAAAAAAGGCTGGCGGAGGCTAATCTGCGTCTGGTGGTGAGCATCGCGAAACGTTACGTGGGCCGTGGAATGTTGTTCCTGGATCTGATCCAGGAAGGAAATCTGGGCCTGATCAAAGCGGTAGAGAAATTTGATTATCATAAAGGATTTAAATTCAGTACTTATGCTACCTGGTGGATCCGCCAGGCCATTACGAGAGCGATCGCGGATCAGGCCAGAACCATCCGGATTCCGGTCCACATGGTGGAGACCATCAATAAGCTGATCCGGGTATCCAGACAGCTTCTGCAGGAGCTGGGGAGAGAACCCACGCCGGAAGAGATCGCGGAAGAACTGGACATGCCTGTGGAACGGGTAAGAGAGATCTTGAAGATCTCCCAGGAGCCGGTGTCGCTTGAGACGCCGATTGGAGAAGAAGAAGACAGTCATCTGGGAGATTTTATCCAGGATGACAATGTGCCGGTTCCAGCGGAGGCGGCGGCCCAGACGCTTTTGAAAGAACAGTTGGATGAAGTGCTGGATACGCTGACGGAGCGGGAGCAGAAGGTGTTAAGGCTCAGGTTTGGCATGAATGATGGACGAGCCAGGACGCTGGAAGAAGTTGGGAAAGAGTTTGACGTTACCAGAGAGAGGATCCGTCAGATTGAGGCGAAAGCGCTGCGCAAACTCCGTCATCCCAGCCGCAGCAGAAAACTGAGAGATTATCTGGATTAAGGAAGAGGCGCCTATGGAACTATCAAAGAGACTGTACGCGGTGGCAGGTCTTGTGACAGAGGGCGCCTCTGTCGCGGATATCGGAACGGATCACGGCTATGTTCCCATCTATCTTGTGGAAGAAGGGATTGCCAGGAAGGCGCTTGCCCTGGATGTAAATAGAGGCCCTCTGGAACGGGCCAGGATGCATATTGTGGGCCATGGCCTTGGAGATAAGATCGAGACCCGGCTTTCCGATGGACTGAGAGAGATCCGGCCGGGCGAGGTGGATACGATCATCGTTTCCGGAATGGGCGGTCCCTTGACGATCCGGATCCTGAAAGACGGAGAAGCGGTGACGGACAAACTGGAAGCCCTGATCCTCCAGCCCCAGTCGGAGATCGCCAGAGTGCGCAGGTTCCTTGTGGAACAAGGATACCGGATCCAGCGGGAAGATATGGTGTTTGAAGATGGAAAATATTATCCGGTCATGCGGGTGGTCCACGGGGCCCCGGAACCGTATGAAGCCTGGGAATATCTCTATGGAAAGCGGCTGCTGGAAGAGCGGCATCCGATCCTTGGGGAGTTTCTTCTCAGGGAGCTGCGGATCCAGGAAAGTATCCTGGAACAGCTTGCCAGAAGGAAAGAAAGTGTGAGCGCCCAAGAGCGGGCGAAAGAGATATGCGAAGCGAGAGAATTGACCCAAAAGGCTCTGGACCGGATGGAGAGAGCCGAGTCCAAAGGGGATAACTGATAAAAAGGGAAATCAGGATAAACAGGAGGTGGCATATGATCTGCCGGGATATTATAGAGCGGATTGAAAAGGATTACCCCAAGTCTTACGCTATGGAATGGGATAACGTAGGGCTTTTGGCTGGAAGAATGGAAAAAGAGATCAAATGTATTTACATAGGGCTGGATGCTACAGATCAGGTGATCGAGGAAGCGCTGCGGGAGAGGGCAGATCTTCTGCTTACCCATCATCCGCTGATCTTTCAGGGCTTAAAAAGGGTGACGGATCAGGATTTTATCGGGAACCGGGTTCTAAAACTGCTTCAGGGAGACATATCCTATTATGCCATGCATACCAACTATGACGCTGCCCGGATGGGAGAGCTGGCGTCAAAACGGTTGGGATGGAAAAGGGGCCGGGCGTTAGAGCCTGTCAGCGAGGAAGAAGGCGGACCGGGGATCGGACAGATCGCCGATCTGGAGGAAGAGACGACCTTGGAGGAGCTTGGCCGGCAGGTGAAAGAAGTTTTTGGCCTTCCTGACGTGCGGGTGTTCGGAGATCCGAAGATGAAGATCCGCCGGGCCGCGATTCTGCCGGGGTCTGGAAAGAGCGGGATTGGTGCGGCGCTGGAGCAGGAGGCGCAGGTCTTGATCACGGGGGATATAGGCCATCACGATGGCATTGATGGGGCCGCCCAGGGATTGGCGGTGATCGATGGGGGCCATTACGGGATTGAGCATATCTTTGTAGACGATATGAGGAGATATGTGGAAGAACATTTCCCAGGAGTCCAGGTGAAGACAGAACCAGTCCGGCATCCATTTTGGACGGTGTGACGAAAGGAGACAAAATGGCGGAGAAGAGAAGCTATCGGGTGACCGTGGGGGAGGAAACGAGAATATACCAGGAGGGAACCTCCTATCGAACGATCGCCAAGGATTTCCAGAAGAATTATAAATATGATATTGTCCTGGCGTTTGTAGACGGCAGGCTGCAGGAACTTCATAAGCCCCTGAGATCCGACTGCGAGATCCGCTTCGAGACCATCGGCGGATCGGTGGGGCACAAAACCTATAAACGGAGCATGAGCCTTCTGCTGGTCAAGGCGATCTATGACGTGGCTGACAGAGAAGCGATTGAGAAGGTTCGGATCCATTATTCGGTGAGCAAAGGATATTACTGTACGATCGAGGGGAAGGTGACGCCGGACGAAGCGTTTCTTGGCCTGGTGGAAGAGCGGATGCGCCAGATGGTGGAGGAAGACCTGCCGATCCAGAAACGGAGTATACATACAGATGAAGCGATCGAGCTGTTCCACAAACATGGGATGTACGATAAAGAGCGGCTGTTTGAATATCGGAGAGTTTCCAAAGTTAATATCTACAGTCTGAATGAATTTGAAGATTACAATTATGGATATATGGTGCCAAGCGCCGGATATCTGAAGTACTTTAAACTCTATCCTTATGATGAAGGATTTGTGATCCAGATGCCGGATATGTCAGATCCCGCTAAGGTTCCGGATTTTCAGCCCCAGAATAAGCTGTTCCAGGTTCTGAAGGAATCTACGAAATGGGGCGATATGCAGGGGATCGAGACGGTGGGAGCCTTAAATGACAAGATCACAGGGGGAGAAGCCACAGATGTAGTGCTGGTCCAGGAAGCTCTGCAGGAGAAGAAGATCGCGGAGATCGCCGGGGAGATCGCTGCCAGCCCTCAGGTGAAGTTTGTTTTGATCGCAGGACCCTCTTCTTCCGGAAAGACTACATTTTCCCACAGACTTTCGGTCCAGCTTAGAGCAAACGGATTAGTTCCTCACCCGATCGCGGTGGATAATTATTTCGTAGAGCGGGAGCAGAATCCAAGAGATGAGACGGGAGCTTATGATTTTGAATGTCTGGAAGCGGTGGATGTGGAGCTTTTTAACCAGCAGCTCAAAGAACTGCTGGCCGGCCAGGAAGTGGTGATCCCAACCTTTAATTTTGTGACAGGGCACAAAGAATACGGAAATAAACCAAAAAGACTGGGCGCAAATGATGTGCTGGTCATCGAGGGGATCCACTGCCTGAATCCCAAACTGACGGAAAGCCTCTCCAATGAGAATAAATTCAAGATTTATATCAGTGCCCTGACCCAGTTGAACATTGATGAACATAATCGGATTCCGACAACCGATGCAAGGCTTTTGCGGCGTATTGTTCGTGATGCGGCCAAACGCGGTACAAATGCGGCAAAGACGATTTCTATGTGGCAATCTGTCCGCCGGGGGGAAGATGAGAATATATTCCCTTATCAGGAGAACTGTGATGTCATGTTCAATTCCGTCCTGATCTATGAACTGGCTATTTTGAAACAGTATGCGGAACCGCTGCTTTTTTCCGTCAGGGAAGATCAGCCGGAGTACGAGACGGCCAAATACCTTATCAAGTTTCTGGGATATTTTCTTGGGTCGAGCAGTGAAAATGTTCCACAGAATTCCATACTTCGAGAGTTT
>OGXS01000396.1_pt1 | contig 42533 bp, 45 predicted proteins | sample 1576371 | NCBI WGS metagenome assembly OGXS01 (sample SAMEA3541475, study PRJEB24748) | human gut metagenome | biome: human gut; feature: human-associated habitat; material: faeces | place: China | collected 2012
CGGACAAACGGTTTTCAAGACCGCCTCGTTATGACCACTTCGATACCTCTCCATACCATAATAAATCATCGACGCTCTCAGCGACAATTGACATTTTACCACACACGAAAACCAGCGTCAATACAAAATCTACAATTTTTCTGTTCATCTTTTTTATTCAAATCTTCTTTTTAGAAACACTTCCGCAATCTCCAAATCTTCTGGCGTAGTAATCTTGATATTTTCATAAGAACCTTCAAATAATTTGACCGGAGTATCGCTCATCTGCTCTACCACCATAGCGTCATCCGTTACTTTGATACATTCTTCCCCCATCAGGGCAGAATATGCGTCAATGATCAGGCCGCTCTCAAATACTTGGGGCGTCTGAACCGTCCATACATCTTTTCTCTGGGGCGTCACACGGGCAAATCCATTTTCATCCGCCAACTTAACCGTATCTTTGCTTGGCATTCCCGCCACACAGGCTTTATACTTATCCACCGTTTCATAGGCACGCTCAAGTATTCCTTCATCAACGAAGGGTCTGGCTCCGTCATGGATGAAAATATAACCGCCGGGATATACTCCTGGAACAGCGCCGTTTTTGATTACCCGCAGTCCCTGCCAGACAGAAGCATAGCGTTCTTCCCCGCCTTTTACAATGGCTTTGACCTTATAGAAATGATATTTCCGCACGATCTGGTCATATACGTAGTCTTCCTGCCCTTCTCCTACTACCAGCACCACATCGTCAATAATCTCCGATTCCTGGAAAGCGGCAAGAGTATAGCAGATCAGAGGGTTTCCCTTCAATTCAATATATTGTTTCTGTACCGGCGCTCCCATCCGCTTTCCCTGGCCGGCCGCCAGCACTACCGCCGTGCAATGCTTTTTATTCTCGATCATCTGCCCGTCCTCCCTGTATCCAGCCTCTAACGTTCTCCCAGCTTCAGATTTGGAACCGCATTGAGATCCCAGCCATGCCGGGTTCCTTTTTGATATTCATAATATCCGGCCGCCCCGATCATCGCCGCATTATCTGTGCAGTAAACAGGGGACGGATAATACAGTTTGACATTCCGCTGTTCACACGCTTCTTTCATTGCCTGCCGCAGCGCCGAATTGGCCGCGACCCCGCCAGCGATGGCAAATTTATCCGCATGATACTCTTCCACCGCGCGCATGGCATTTTCCACCAAAACATCTGTCACTGCCTTCTGGAAGGAGGCCGCCACATCTGCCTGCCGGAAAGTCTGCCCCTTCATCCGGCACCCATTGATATAATTCAGGACCGCGGACTTCAGGCCGCTGAAGCTGAAATCATACGGGGCATCCTCCACATGGGCTCTGGGAAATGAAATCGCGTCCGAATCGCCTTCCTTCGACACTTTATCAATCTTAGGGCCTCCCGGATAACCAAGGCCGATCGCTCTGGCCACCTTGTCAAAAGCTTCCCCGGCCGCATCATCTCTCGTTCTTCCCAGGATCGTAAATGTTCCGTAATCCTCCACTCTCACCAAATGGGTGTGGCCTCCGGATACCACCAGCGACAGAAACGGAGGCTCCAATTCCTTGTGCTCGATAAAGTTAGCCGCAATATGGCCTTCAATGTGATGGACTCCTACCAATGGTTTCCCGGCAGCATAGGCGATCGCTTTCGCCTCTGCCACTCCCACAAGAAGAGCGCCCACAAGCCCCGGCCCATAAGTAACTGCCACCGCCGTTATCTGGTCCAGTGTGGTTTCAGCGGTTCTCAGAGCCTCTTCGATCACCTGGTTGATCCTTTCAATATGTTTTCTGGAGGCAATCTCCGGAACCACTCCGCCATAAAGGGTATGCAGATCGATCTGCGAAGAAATCACATTGGAAAGAACCTCCCGCCCATTTTTCACAACAGCCGCCGCTGTCTCATCGCAGGAACTTTCAATTGCCAGAATCAAATTATCCTTCATATTTTTCGTTTCTCCCTGTCTAATCTGAAAAAACCAGTTCCATCGTACGGCCGTCTTTCGCCGCCACCGCCCGCGGAAAGATTTTCTTCACCTCGTCCATATACTCTTCCGGTCTGTTCAGAGACGGACTGTAATGTGTCAGCCACATTTCTCCCACATCGGCTTCTTGGGCGATCTGCGCCGCTTCATAGAAGGTCATGTGCTTATATTCTTTGGCTTTCTTCTGCTTGTCCTTCTCTCCATACATTCCTTCACATACAAACAGATCCGCGCCCCTGGCGTTCTCCCGGATGGAATCTGTTGGACGGGTATCGGTACAATAGGTGATTTTCAGTCCTTTTCTGGGCGGTCCAAGCACCATATCCGGAGTGTAGATTTTCCCGTCTTCTTCCACCGTTTCTCCCTTTTGCAGAGTTCCCCAGAAATGTTTGGGGATTCCCGCCTTATTCGCCCGCTCCACGTCGAACTTCCCGGCCCGGTCTATTTCCATTGTATATCCGTAACAGATCACATTATGGTTGACCCGAAACGCCTTCAGCCGGTAGCCATTCAATTCGAATGTCTGCTCCGGCCCGGCAATCTCAACATATTTGATTGGAAACGGCAATTCCGGGGCGATGACCCGAAGAGCGTTCACCACCCGCTCCAGCCCTTTGGGCCCGATCAGCGTCAATGGTTCTGTCCGATCCGCATTTCCCATTGTAAGAAGCAGCCCCGGAAGTCCGCTGATATGATCTCCGTGATAGTGGGTAAAACAAATCACATCGATGGGCTTAAAACTCCAGCCCCGCTCCTTAATGGCTATCTGCGTCCCCTCGCCGCAGTCGATCAAAAGACTGCTGCCGTTATATCTCGCCATAAGCGCTGTCAGCCAGCGGTACGGCAGAGGCATCATGCCTCCTGTTCCAAGCAAACATACATCTAACATTTTTTATTCCTCAATCTCCCATTTTGATCCGAAAACTTTTTACAAGCTCATCATAGCATTTCTCACACAGATCAAACCGGTCTATCTGGCCGTCTTTTCCGGAAAAATATCCCCAGCGTTTTTCCACTTCCAGGAAATCCTCCCTGGGAACCCCTTCAACCACCGGAATCTTACGTCCGCATTTATTGCATATGATCTTGCTGATCTCTTTCGTCTCTCTGACCTTTGTCTCATATTGGCGCATACGATTCCTCCTGTATATATCAAAATCGTCTTGTCTTACTGTTACGCCTCCATTATATCCGCCCGCCAGGTTTATTCCTAGTGGGAACTGCTGACAGAACTGCCAGTTATTTTCTATAACAGCTCCCGCATGTGGACAGACGTCAATGTCCATTTCCAAGATCCTTGCTCATAAGAATCCCATCTTCCACAGGGTTCGTATAAAAATTTTTCCGCTTGCCATCTTCCTGGAAGCCGTGACCCCTATAAAAGCTTCTGGCGGTTTCGTTCCCCGCTCTTACATCCAGCAGAAGTCTTTGGACTTTGATCTCCCCGCATCTGTTTTCCAGTTCCTCAAGCAGGCTGCTCCCTACGCCCTTCCTCCTGGCTGCAGGCGCCGCCGCGATCCTGGCGATCTCTCCTTCATCCAATACATAATACAGGATCAGATAACCAGCCAGCGTCTCTTTCATCCAGGCGCCCAAAAGCAACGTCCGCTCCTGCTCGAAGGTTTCCTCAAGGCTTCCCAGGCTCCATGCGTCCGGGAAGATCGTCTGTTCCAGTTTTGCCACTTCTTCCAGTTCCACTCTTTGGATCTCTCTTATCTTGATCATCTTACAATCCTTGGATGTCCCAGATCAGGCTTTCCACCGCTTCTTCCGTTGTCGCCCAGCTTGTACAGAACCGGACGGCCTGGCGCCCTTCTCCTGCGTCCTCCCAGAAGCCAAAGGCATACTTCTCTCTTAATTTCTCCAAGTGTTCTTCGGGAAGGATTGGAAACTGCTGATTTGTATAGGAATCATAGGCCAGTCCATAGCCTTTGTCTAAAAATGCCTTCTTTAACCGCAGCGCCAATTCATCCGCCCGTTTTCCAAGCTCAAAATACAGGCCATCGGTAAAAAGTGTCTCAAACTGCAGGCCAAGGAGCCGTCCTTTTGCCAGCATTCCTCCCCGCTGCTTGATCAGATAGCGGAAGTCCTGTTTCAAGGCCGGATTGGTAATCACTACCGCTTCGCCAAACAAAGCGCCTACTTTTGTTCCTCCAATATAGAAAACATCTGTCAGCTCTGCCACATCCGCCAAAGTCAGATCCGAGGTCTCCGCCATCAGCCCATATCCCAGTCTGGCTCCATCCAAAAATAACGGAAGTCCCAGTTCTTGGCACGCCTTGGACAATTCCGTCAGCTTCTCTTTGGAGTACAGGGTTCCGTTTTCCGTAGGATGAGAGATATAGACCATTCCCGGCTGTACGACATGTTCATGATTCGCATCCTCCCAGTGCTCCTTCCAGATTTCCCGCACTTGGTCCGCGCAGATCGTCCCGTCCGTGCTTGGCAGCGTAAGAACCTTATGCCCTGTGGCCTCCACCGCTCCCGTTTCATGAACATTGATATGACCGCTCTGGGCCGCCAGCACCCCTTGGTGCGGGCGCAGAATGGCGCTGATCACCGTAAAATTCGTTTGAGTCCCTCCCACTAGGAAATGCACGTCCGCTTCCGGGCTTTCACACAATTCCCGGATTTTCCTCCTTGCGCTTTCACAGTAGGGATCTTCTCCATATCCTGCTGTCTGCTCCATATTGGTCTCTTCCAGCCTTTTTAAAATAGAAGGATGCGCTCCTTCTCCATAGTCACATTGAAACCGGATCATTTTTCAGCCGCTCCTTTCTCTCCCTCTCAGCCTGGGACATTCTCAGATAGTCCGGCCGATGTTCCGCCGCCGTCTCCATCTTGCCTTCCAGATAATACTGAATTCCCCTAACGCCTACTGAAGCAGCCCTCTGGCGGTTCATATTGGCTGGCGCAAAGGCGATTTTTCTTCCCTTCATGATCGTATGTTCCAAGTCTCCTCCAAAAACCGGCACACCGTCTCCCAGGAAGGTAACCTTCTCTTCATATTCCTTCAAATATCCGCCCAGTTCCTCAATCCCGACAGCCATCTGGTCTCTCAGTACCTTAAGGCGTCCTTCTTCAAATCGATAGATTCCTGTATAGACCTGCCTTCTTCTGGCATCCATGATGGGACAGACGATCCCCTCACAACCAAATAGATTGCAGGCAAGTCCTTCCAATGTGGGGACATGGATCAATGGTTTCGAAAGCGCAAGGCCAAGACCTTTTGCTGTGGCAGATCCAATGCGCAGACCAGTAAACGATCCGGGTCCTGCCGCTACCGCGATCGCATCGATACTTTCCAGATCCGTCTCCGTCATTTTTACAATCTCATCCAACATCGGCAGAAGCGTCTGTGAGTGCGTCTTTTTATAATTCACTGTATATTCCGCGATAATCTGTTCTGTACGGATATCTCCGTCTCCTTCTACAAGAGCCACGCTTGCCACCAGTCCCGAACTATCCAGCGCTAATATTCGCATATGCTGATCCTCCGATAATCAAATCCCTTTTCCAGGTTTTTTTCAATCTTTATCTCCGTGTAATGTTCCGGCAGAAGCTCTTCGATCAGATCCGCCCACTCGATCAGGCAGACGCCCTTCCCGTAGAAATAGTCTTCATACCCGATTTCTTCCATCTCTTCTACATCTCCGATCCGGTAAACGTCAAAATGATAGAAGGGCAGACGCCCTTCCTCATATACCTGCACGATCGTAAATGTAGGACTGTTGACTGGTTCCGCAACTTCTAACCCGGCAGCCAGCCCCTGTGTAAAAACCGTCTTGCCAACCCCCAGGTCGCCAACCAGCGTATACACATCTCCCGGCCTGGCTTCCGTTCCCATTTGGAATCCTAGTTCATATGTTTCTTTCTCACTGTTTGTCTCCCGGATCATCTGAAACCCCTTTCTCCTCCACCGTCACCGGACGGATCTTCATGGCTTTTGCAGGCATATGCGCCCGGATCATATCCACAACAGGCCTGTAGTTTTCTCCCAACTGGTCTACCGGCAGAACAATCGCATGCTTGGCCGCATCGTATAAGATAAGGATTCTTTTCCTGGATACCGCCTTCTGAAACACATCCCAGGAAGCCTTTCCGCTGTCATCTTCTCTCACTGTCTCAATTCCTTCTTCATCAAAGGTATACGTTACCGGAGCCCGCAACCGCTCAGATGCCTCCACCTGCCTTATTACTTTCCTGCGGATTATATACGGAAACCCCGCCAGAACAAGGACCGCAAAAGCAAGAAATAGTCCTGCCATCCCGTAATTTCCCCGCAGCACAAACGAAACAGTACACCCAACGTTCAGCCCTCCCAGAATCAGCGCCATGACTCCCGCTTTCCCTGAGAAAATATGATATACCATAAAATCCGCCATTGATTTTGCATCCATCCGGACCTCAACTTTCACCGACATATTCTTTCTCCATTCTGAAGTGTTATTTCTTGATTATAACACATCTTTTTTTCTTCTGCCACAAATGATATACTTATTTTGTGTTTCCAAAAAGAATCAAGGAGGATCTATGCAAATGAAATTTACTTTCTATCATAATAATATTAATGTCCTGGATCTGGACAAGGCGGTAGAGTTTTACAAAAAAGCCCTGGGACTTTCCGTCACAAGAGAGAAAACCGCTGAAGACGGAAGTTTCAAATTAGTATTCATGGGGGATGAAACCACGCCGCATCTTCTGGAGCTGACCTGGTTAAGAGACATGGACCGCCCTTATGATCTGGGAGATAATGAATCTCACCTCGCCATGAAGGTGGATGACATGGAGACGGCGCTTGCCCTGCATCGGGAAATGAACTGCGTCTGCTTCGAAAACCCCGAGATGGGTATTTATTTCATCAGCGATCCTGACGGATACTGGATTGAAATCTGCCCGGCCAACGATTGATTTGGAACTGTCCAGATCAGGCAAAAAGCCGTCTGGGCAGACACCCTTTTGATCTCGCCCCAGCTTAACATAATTTATTCCCATTGGCCACCAGCTTAAACCGGCAGCCCAGCACTTCTGCCGCCCGCCGGCACATGAGCATACGCTGGAGAAAAATCTCAAAATAATCCATTACGGTACAGATCTCGTCATCCAGTTCCAGATTCATTTGAATCACTTTCTTTTCTTCTTTTAATTCCAACGCGGCTTTCAAAGCCGCGTAATTCACCCGGTCATGGATATCGAAATTGGCAGGCGTTCTGTTCTGTACCCGGTTCCTTCTCACATCTGTTTTATCTGCCAGGATAAGCGCCGCCGACACCGCGTCTACCGCCGTCCCTGTCTCTTCGTCATGGTGACCGATGGCCGTCACCACCGTAAGAATATCATTCATCGGAAAGCTCAAATCTTTCAACACCTGATAGGCCAGGACAGCGCCGCTGTGGGCATGGTCATTCCGGTTGACGCAGTTGCCGATATCATGCATATATCCCGCGATCTTCGCAAGTTCTACCTCATGTTTGTCAAATTCTAGTTTTTCAAGGATCTCTCCTGCCCGCTGGGCGACTCTGGCGGCATGCTTCTTGGAGTGTTCCGTGTATCCCAGCTCATACAGGACATCATTGCCTTTTTCGATCAATGCGTTTATCTCTTCATTTTTTTTAATATCTTTATAACTGATCACTCGTATTCTCTGCTCCTGTCTTTCTATAATCAAAAGCGGAAGGCGCCCCAAAATTTCCCGTGTCACCTTCCGCGGAATTTTTCTCTATAGCCTCTGGACCGCATCCACTGCTAATTCTGACCTTTCACACTCCTCAGGCGTCAGCGTGATCTGCCAGCACAGAGGGCTTCCCTTCATATGTTCCGCCGCATAACTCAACCCGTTTGTCCGTTCATCTAAGAAGGGCCGATCTATCTGCCCCGGATCTCCCAGAAGGATGATCTTCGTATCTTTTCCCGCCCGTGTAATAATTCCCTTCACCTGAGCGGGCGTCATATTCTGCGCTTCATCTATGATCAGATAGGTCTTTACGATGGATCTTCCTCGGATAAAGTTCATAGCCTCCGCCTGGATGATTCCTCTCTCAAAGATTTCTTCTATTTTCCCGGACAGTTCCGTCTCACTGCTGTATCTTTCCTTTTCATCGGAATCTACCAATTGTTCCAAATTATCGATCACCGGACGTAAGAGAGGAGAAATCTTCTCCTGCTCATTGCCCGGCAGAAAGCCTATTTCAGAATCAAACTGCGCGTTTGGCCGGCAGATCAGAATCCTCCGGTATTCCCCGGTATAGTGATTCAGCATTTTTTCCAGCCCTACCGCCAGAGAATAAAAGGTCTTACTGGTTCCGGCAATTCCCTTGATGATCACCAGAGGCGCCTTTTCCGCCGGCTGCATCAGCGCTTCCTGGATAAAATACTGCCCGGCGTTCCTTGGCTTTACCCCATAAGGCGTGCTTTTCCTGTAATCCAGCTTCCGGATCATCCCTTTCTCCACTCTTCCAAGCTGGGTTTTTTTGTGGGACTGATCTGCCTTTAAAATTACAAACTCATTTTCAAACAATTCCGGCACCCACGCTTTCCCGTCTTCATCCATACAATAGACCAGCTCTGCGCTGATCCCCTTTTTCTTAAAATCTTTAAAAGCCTCTTCCGGCACATACACCTGAATCCTGCCCTGATATTGCGTCTCATGCTCTCCCACCTGTTCTGTGGTAAAATCTTCCGCCCGGATCCCCAGGATCTGTGCCTTAATGCGAAGCAGGATATCCTTTGTCACCAGAGTGACCTGCTCTTCTCTGGACTGAGACAGCCCTTTACATACTTTTAGAATTCGATTGTCCGATTTGTAGTCGGGAAGGTCTGGCGGCAGCTCCACATCCAGGTAGTTTTTCTCCACTTTCAGGATCCCCTCATTTTCCATCCTGATCCCATCCAGCAGATTACCTTTGGAGCGCATCTGCTCCAGAAAACGGATTGCCCGGCGCACATTCGCCCCCCGCTCTCCTTCGTCTTTCTTCAGATTGTCCAACTCCTCCAGCACCACCAGCGGGAGTATCACTTCATTTTCCTCAAAACAGGCCGGCGCATATGGCGCCTGGATCAGAACATTGGTATCAAGCACATAGATTTTTCCCATTCAGATTTCCTTCCCGTAATAATATTTTTAAATTTTTCTATTTTCACTATACGTTTCTTTTGTTATATCTTCCATCTGCCTTAGGTAAAATCAAAGTAAAAAGGCGCCGCCCGCATAACGGACAGCGCCTTTTCTTATTCCGTTTATTTACGCCGTTACCACCAGAAGGATTCCCAGGCCCCAGTTCACGACCGCCACGACCAGGCCAATGATACATAGGATTTTGCCTGCTTTTGCCATTCCCGCCTTACTTGATCCAGAACCGAGTCTTGCTCTTGTAAATCCAAGAACCGACAAAATAATTCCTCCAAAAGGAAGGACCAAAGCAAGGATTACGCTTAGGATTCCAAATACCAGCGCCATTGTGGCCGCTCCCGTATTGTCCACCGTCTGCACAGGAATCACCGTTGGCTGAGGGCCTCCATTCTGCGGTCCAGGTCCCGCTGCCTGCGGGTTCTGAACAGGGTCCTGCGGCCCCATGTTGGATGCCGCCTGCATCTGCGGGTCATTTGGAAGCGTCTGGTTGAGTGTGACAAAAAGCTGCTCCAGGCTGTCTTTATAAGGTTTCTTCTGTAAAGTTCCTACAAAGCCCTCCAGGTCCCACTCACCGCCGGCCGTCCCTTTCAGCCATGCTTCCAGGTGGAATACGCCGTTATTATAGGACCATTTCAGGTACTTAAAGCCTTCTACCATCGCGTCTCCCGCGCGGTAAGCCGGTTCTCCCTTCCAATCGGACATTGCAAATTGGTTCTTCTGAAGATAGTCATTCATAATGAACTGTACAAAATCATCCGGTTTATTCAATACTATGTCCCTCACATACCTAGCCATATTTTCTCCTCCTTTTTGATCGAACATTTCTTTTATTATACTCTAGAATATCAAAAAACTCCAGTATAGTTTAGACACTCTACGCACCTATCGGAGCTGCCCTATCCGTCGTCTAATAAAAAATTCGATTATCCGGCCATAAGAGACTTCCGAATATCCTGCTCCAGCTTTTCCAGTTCAGCTTCCGCCTCCTGGCGTTTCTTTCTTCCGTCCTGCTGTATCTTCACCGCTTCATTCATGGTGGCGACCAGATTTTCATTGGCTTTTTTCAATGTGGCGATATCCACAATCCCCCGTTCCGTTTCTCTTGCCACGTCCAGTGTGTTCTGCTTTAGTGTTTCCGAATTTTTCAAAAGCAGCTGATTGGTCGCATCTGTAATATCTCTTTGCAGCTTCAGTGCTTCCTGCTGCCGGTATAGTCCAAGTGCCATGACTATCTGGCTCTTCCACAGAGGAATCGTCTCCTGGATAGCAGTCTGGATCTTGTCTGCCAGCAGCTTATCATTATTCTGCACCAGTCTTATCTGAGGCGCCGTCTGAATGGCAATAGTCCTGCTGATTTTCAGGTCGTGAAGCTTTTTCTCAAACTGTCCTACCGTATCCTCAAAATCTTTTACCACCTGAGCGTTCATAGGATCCTTGCTTGCTTCCGCCTCCCGGCGAAGCGCTGGGATAGTCTGTTCCCGCACTTCTTTTAGTTTTTCTTCCCCGGCCGCGATATAAAGCTGCAACTGGCGGAAATAGGTAAGATTTTTCTCATACATGGTGTCTAGCATACCGATATCTTTGAGCATCTCCATCCTTGCCTCATCCAGTTTCCCCTCGATCTTATCCACTTGCATCTCCAGTTTCTCATACTGCATCATGAATTTCTTTACTTTCGCCTCCGCCTTTTTGAAAATGCCCATGATGCCGGATTCTTTTTCCAGGGACTCAAAATCCAGTCCCTGCACGCTGGACACCAGGCCGACCATTAATTCCCCGATGTATCCGGTATCCTTATTTCTTACGTTATTTAAAATATTCTCGGAAAAATCCGCTATATTCTGCTTTGCGCCGGAACCATACTGCATCAGCATCTGGGCGTCTGTCAGATCGATCTGATCTTTGATCTCCTCCACTTTTGCCCGTTCTTCATCGGTAAGCGCCGTAATCTGCTCCTGGAGTTTCTGAGTGTTTTCTTCCATCAGCACTGTATTTCCTTCTGCCCCTGTCCTTTGCTTTCTCAGCGCGCTTAACGTAATCTCTGCCATCTCTTTCCCCTTTCTCTTTCTCTGATTTCCCTTCTGCTATCGCCTTTCTCTGATCTGCCGCATCCCTCTACTGCAATCCATCAATAATCCGCCTCATCACCTCATAAGAGGGCACCTGCCCCACCTGGGTCACGCTATCTGCAATCCCTGAGGCTTTCGCCTCTCCCTGCGCGATGCCGGCGCTGCCGGTGCGAAATCCATGTTTCTTCCAGGCCAATTCCTGTATCTTCTCATTCTGCAAGCCTTCCAGCAGTGTCTGTCCGCTCTCGTCCATTGCAATCAGCACATGGGCTGACCATACCGTAGGCGCCGGGTAAAGGACTACTACATCATCCTTGATCTCTTCGTATGCCTCTGGTTCCATCTGCGCGTATTCGATAATCTGGCTCTCATAACCGGCGGCGATAGGTGTCGCCCCTACTCCCATCCGTAGGAACTGGCTGAACAGATCCGCGGAAGAGGTCTCCATATACCCCAGCTTGCCAAAAATAGCCTGCAGTTCAGGCAAAACCTCATCTACGCTTTCCGGGGTCAGAGTCTGTCCGCCGTTTAATACGTCCGCCAGCAGGGCGGCAAACATATTTCCAGAGTTGGATTTGGCCGGGTCTGTGGTATCTACAGACACACTGCCGTATAATTCCGGCACACCAATGTCTGTCCATTTGGTATCGGTCCGGATCAGTTCCAACAGCTTGTTCATATCCACATAATTGACATCCTCGTCCTTAGTGATCATTCCCTGCTGTTCAAAGGCCTCCAGGACAATCTTGTGTGTGTAGAGCACGATAGGAGTGTTTAGAATAATCTCGCTCTGCTTGGGCGATCCATGAAGTTCTTCGTAATATTCCAAAGCAATACTGCTGGAAGGGAACAGATAATTGCGTCCGGTCAGATCCGCCGTCATCATATCCAACGATCCGGCTTTTGAGTAATCCACCTCCAGACCATAATCTTTCCTCAGGATTTCCAGCACTTCTTCGTCTTCCAGAAATCCCGCCTTTTCTCCGCCTATGTATCCGCTGACCTGAACGGCCGGCCCGTCTTCCCTTTCCGTCTGTTTTTCTTCCTGGTTTTCTCCTCCCAGATCTCCGGTGCCGCCGGTCAAAAGGTAGATGCCGCCAATGACACCCATCACACAGGCCAGAACGATCAGCCCTATGATTTTTTTCTTCATTCGCTTTCCTGCTTTCTTTCTTTGCTTATCTCTGTATATCCTTCCGAACGGAGGGTCTGTTTCAAAAGATTCAGATCCGCCTCCATATCCATCAATTCGTTTTGCAGCAGCTTTTCAAACTGCATCTGGAACGCTCCTTTCAGCGTTGCTACCGCCTCCGCGGTATTTTGGAGTATTTTCTGCGCTTCCCTGGTGGCAAGCCTGCTGTCCTGCAGTTCTACATAGTTTTCCAGCACATTTGCGGCGGTTTCCTGATAGTAATCGATATAACGCCTAGCCGATGATATTTTCTTCGGATTATCTGTCAGAAACTTTAAAATACTTTCAGCTGTCGCAAGCAGGGACTGAACGTCTCTTTTTAACACAGGATCCAGAATCTTATCTGCCGCCTTCCTCATTCTCCGGTAGTCAGAGCCCGCTTCCTGCAGTCTTTCGTGGAGCAGTTCTCCGTTTCCGATCGTTTCCACCTCGATCCTGCCGATTTTTTTCACCGGCCGCAGCACCAGCAGAAATCCCGGATAGGAGGCGAGGGCCAGTCCCATACATAACAGAAGATTCCAGCCAAGCCCCGCAAGAAGCCCCAGGAATACTCCCAGAGCCAGTCCCGCCGAAGCTGCAATGCTGACGATTTCTTTCCAGTTTCTCTTCATATCTTAGTTATATCCTTTCACGCTGCGGAACGCTGCCGTCAGATCCTGGGTACCGTCAAATACCCGCCCCCCGCTTATTTGGGCCAGTTCCTCCAGCTGGCTTGGATCGGCGTCTCCGAAGGTAATGGAGAAAATCGGGATTTCTTCTCCGTACTGGCTCCAGACTTCTTCAAAATTACTGTAATTGTAGTTGGATCGACCATCGGTCATCAGAATGATAGCCGGCGTATAGTTCTCCAGATTGTATCCGGAGGCAATCTCCAGAGCTTCCGCCGCCGCCCGATAAACATCCGTGCCGCCCGCGATCTGGAAATCCGCCACCTTCTGATTCAGCTCCGCCAATGCTTCGTCAGAATCATCAGCAGCCGCCTCTATGCCCAGAATCGTATCATCGAAAAAAATCACCTGATTGACTTCCCCCGCATTTGCCTGGAGAAAATTCTTTCTGGCATTTTCCTGCAAAAGGATCTGCGACATAGCTTCTTTGAGCTGTCCCTCTCCTGTTCCCGCCATACTGCCGGAAAAGTCCAGGCAATAAATATTCAGCGATGGTTTCTTAAAACTGGTCTGGTATACATTCAATGCTTCGGTCAGAACCGAAGCCTCAGGCATCTGGATGGGCGACAGGATCCTCTCGGTATCGATCCCCCAGTCACTGTTAAACACATTCTGATTTTCTTCTGATACGCCATTGGCGCTGATCCTGCGGCCCGTAGCCTCGATCTTCTTCTGAGCCTGCTCCGACATCAGGTATTCCTGAACCGCAAGGAATGCCTCTTCTTTTTCACTGTCCCCATGATCCACATAACCCAGCGGCGAGTCTGCAATGGACAGACCGTCGTAGGGATAGACCACATACAGCGGCTCTTTTCCTTCCTCCACCATCTGCCTGTTAGCGTCAATGATCAGACACTCATAGTTAACCATGGCATCATAGTCCCCATCCAGGAACATATCTTTGAGCCAGTCTGAACTGCCGGAGCTTCGCTCCACACCGCTTAAGAGTTCCGTAATATCTGCCTTAAGCTCCGGATCCTGAAGATCTTCTGCCTTAAGCCCCTCCTGTTTGTCAAGCAGCGCATAGAGAAAACCGATATAGGCGCTGGCGCCGGAGTTAGACTGAGTGGCGCTAGTCATGCAAAAGCGCATCTTTCCGTCTCGGATTGCCGTCAGAATGTCGTTGACCGACACGTCTTTTCCCACAAATCCAAGTTCCTCCGCCAGACTCTCCCGAATACCGAATACCACCGGCGTCATGGAAACAGATTGGCTGTGCTTGATCAAGTGTCCCGTATCACCCATAGATACCCAGATGCTGCTGGCAGGCCATACAGCATCGTAATCCTGCGCTCCGTTTTCCAGTTCCCGCATGATATCTACGGAGCCCTTATATTCCATCTGAATCTCTACTCCTGTCGCTTCACCGCACTCTTGGATGATCTCTTCCAACTCCTGGTTTTCAGAGCCTGATAAAATGCGAATCTGGCCGCCTGGTACACGGGTGATCTCCTGTTCCTGGTCTGTCTTACGGTTATCCTCCGAGGCGGTTTGAGCGCCTTCCCTCTCACCGACTCCACAGCCTGTCAGAAGCATCAGCGCAGCCAAGATACTTAAAAAAATTTTTTTCAGTCGCCCTCCTGTATTCATCTCGACTTCCTCCTGCTTTATATCAAATCCAGATGATATGTTTTCTTTTATTTTCCTTTATTTTCGTAAGGGATTCCATCTGTTTTCCGTAAAGCCTGTGTAAAAAACTTGTAAACGATCCTGTACCACGCAAAAAAAGCATGCAAAAAGCATGCAAAAAAGCCCGTAAAAACGGACTTTTTCAGTGACTCCGAGGGGAATCGAACCCCTGATTCCAGCGTGAGAGGCTAGCGTCTTGACCTCTTGACCACGGAGCCATTTCATATCGTACTTGCCTAGTATAACAGACAAATCTGAATTAGGCAAGTACTTTTTTCAAAATCCACAATTTTTTTCGCCGCTCTTACTTTTATCCAGAGATCATCCCCAGATACCCTTGGATAAAGATTCCCAGTATGATCAGCGGCAGAATAAAGGTAAGATAGAACCGGATTGCTTTGCAGGCCGGGAATTTCAGGCCTTTTCCCGTATTGGTCTCTTTGATAAAGTTATCCCAGCCCCACCCGTAGCGAGTCACGCAGAACAGAAGGTATACCACAGACCCAAGAGGCAGGAGATTATTGCTCACAATAAAATCTTCCAAATCCATAATATTTTTCCCGCCAACGGTAAAGCCAGACCAGTCTGTCAGCCCCAGCACACAGGGGATACTCAGCAAAATCAGCAGGATTCCATTTACAAGGACGGATTTACGCAGCTCCCACCCCCACAGATCCAGCGCGTACTGAATGATATTCTGGAATACAGCGATCACCGTCGACAGCGCCGCAAATGTCATAAAGAGAAAGAACAGGCTTCCCCACAGTCTTCCTCCCGGCATTTCACGAAATACGTTTGGAAGCGTGACGAACACCAATCCAGGACCTTCCCCTGGGTTTACGCCAAACGCGAAACAAGCGGGAAAGATGATCAAGCCGGACAGAACCGCCACGCAGGTATCCAGCAAGGTAATACTCACCGCTTCTCCTGTCAGACTTCGCTCCTTCCCGATATAACTCCCAAATATCGCAAGAGAGCCAGCCCCCACACTCAATGTAAAAAAGGACTGTCCCATTGCCGCAAAGACCGCCTCCGAAAGCCCCGCCTCTTTGATCTTCCCCAGATCCGGCTTCAAATAGAATTCCAGCCCTTCAGCGGCTCCCGGAAGGCTTACCGCCCGGACCACCAGAATCAAAAGGATCACAAAAAGGCTGCTCATCATTACTTTTGTGATCTTCTCTACTCCTTTCTCCAATCCCATGGAACAGATCAGCAGCGCGATCAGGCAGATCAGCACCATCCAAAAGAGCATCTCATTTCGGTTGGAGGTCAGTTCTCCAAAGATCGCTTCTACTTGTTTTGTATCAGCTCCGGCAAATTCCCCGAAAAGCATTTTAAAAAAGTATGCCAGCATCCATCCGGCGATCGTTGTATAAAACATCATCAGCAAAAAATTGCCCGCCATAGTAAAATATCTGAAAATATGCCATTTCGTTCCCTTTGGCTCCAGCACATTAAAGGACATGGCGGAACTTTTCTGGCTTCCTCTTCCCACCGCAAACTCCATAACTACGATAGGGAGTCCCAGGACTAAAAGGAAAAACAGGTACATCAGGACAAAGGCTCCTCCCCCATATGCCCCCGTAATATACGGGAAGCGCCATACATTCCCAAGACCGATAGCGCAGCCCGCTGAAATCAGGATGAACCCCATCCTGGATGAAAACTTCTCTCTCTTTTCCATTTCTTATTCCTCTTCTTCCTTTGTCTCAGCCTCTGCCTTAAACTGGTCCGGCTCTGCGGTCAGCTGTTCCACACAGTCTGTTGGAACCATGATCTGAAGCTGTTTTTTTAAATTTTCAATGGTGACAAAATCATGATTGCCTCCAAACTCCCCGTCCAGCGTCCAGGGTATCTCTTCGAGAGATTCAAACGTCACCTTTCCGCTGCGGAAAGAATACATATGCTTTGTATCCACTTGCTCAATCAAAAGGGCGGCTACGATCTCCTGGAGCGCAATCGGATTCTTCGGCGTCTTGATCAGCGTCACTTCAAAAAGGCCGTCGTCAAACACCACTTTCTTGCCGATCATATTGCGGAACCCTCCCACAGAGCGGGAGTTGGTCACCATTCCAAATATAAACTCATCCTCTATGGCCTCTCCGTCATGAGTCACCTTGATCCGATAGGAAGGTACATTAAACAGCCGCTTCGTCCCTTCCAGCACATAAGCCAGATGCCCAAGCACATTTTTCACCGCCTGCTTTGTCTCGTAGGAAACATCTGTAAAAAGCCCAAAAGCCGCAATATATACGAAAAAGTCATCGTTGAATTTTCCCACATCGCAGGGAAAAGCTGTACCATTTACCGCGTTATCCGCCGCCCGAAGAAGTCCCTTGGGAATGTGGAGGCTGTTGGCGAAATCATTGGTCGTTCCGGTTGGAATATATCCGATCGGGACTTTCTCCCCTCTGTGCATCATTCCAGTCACTATCTCATCAATTGTTCCGTCTCCTCCGCTGCACACCACAAGATCATAGGCGCCGGACTTATATTTTTTCACCTTCCGGTACGCGTCCCGATAGGACTGTGTAGGATAGGTCACCACCTCATAACCCGCCTTTACGAAAAGATCGATAATATCAGAAAGTTTGGGTTTGATCAATTCCTTCCCCGCATGAGGATTGTAGATAAACAACATTCTCTTCACAGCAATCTCCTCCCCGATGTTGAAAAAAAGGGCATGACAACTCATGCCCTCCATTTGTCTTACATCTATGTAATACTATTTGCAGTTTTCAAGAAAAGCTCCTACGCCATTCACCGCGTTTTCCTCGTCCTCGCCATCTGCAACTATCGTCAGACTGGTGCCTTCTAACAAATCCAGGCTCATCATTCCCATAATGCTTTTCGCGTTGATTTTCTTGTCTTCCATCTCAATATACACATGGCTTGCATACTGGCTTGCTTCCTGGACGAGATGGGCAATGGGACGTGATTCCATATCCATATTCGTTCGAATAGTAACAGGTTTCTTGATCATAATGTGTTCCTCCTTACTGCTCCCTTAACTGATCCGCTATTTCACTCAGTCTGCGCAGCCGGTGATTGACTCCAGACTTGCCAACCGGCGACTTCAAAAGCCGTCCCAGTTCAGCCAGCGCAGCTTCCGGATTTTCAAGACGTGTAAGGGCAACGTCTTTCAATCCCTCTGGCAAACGTTCAAGACCGATCGTATCTCTGATATACATGATATCCTCCATCTGCCGCACCGCGGCAGAAACCGTCTTATTGATATTTGCCGTCTCGCAATTCACTTTGCGATTGACAGAATTCCTCATCTCCTTCAGGATTCGGACATTCTCCAATTCCAGCAATGCCACATGAGCTTCCATGACATTTAAGATGTCCACGATCTGCTCTCCTTCTTTCAGATAAACAACAGACGTCTTTTTACGCTGCACAATCTTGGCATCCATATCAAAGCTGTTAATCATATCTCTCAAGTAACATGCATTTTCTCTCGAATTGCACACAATCTCAAAATGATAGGACTTTCTGGGATCACTCATGGAACCCGCTGCCAGGAAAGCACCACGTATATATGCCCTCTTGCAGCACACTGCCTGTACGATCGTATTCTTCACCGCCAGAAGCTCCCTGCCTTTCCCGTAGAGAAAATATACGCAGCTGCCTCTGGATGGATTCTTGCGAATTACGATACCAGTCTTTATATTAAATGTTTTTTCCATCAATGTAAAGCATTTTCTTGCAACCGAAAAATTTTCTGTATGAAATTTTAAAGCGCAGATTCCGGAAGAATCTTCCGAAAATTCTCCGCACATATGCAAAATCGCTGATAATTCCGCCAGCTGACAGTGCCTCGCCCGGCCGTATCTTTCAGCCAGTTCTTCCTTTATCTTCCCAGAAAATGACATGTCTGGTCCCTACCTTGCTTTTGTGATCGCGTCTTTCCCAATATCCCGGTGCTCGATCCGGATTCCATACGCTTCCGCCTGCTCCAGAGCGGTAAACAGTTCGTTCGCCAATGTTACCGAACGGTGTTTTCCCCCCGTACACCCGATCCCGATCACGAGCTGTGTTTTCCCTTCTATAATATAGTTGGGAATCAAAAATTCCACCATATCTATCAGCTTTTTCAGAAAAACTCCGGCCTTTTCGTTTTCCATAACATAGTCCCTGACTTCTTTATCGTTTCCGTTCTTGGGGCGGAGTTCTTCAATATAGTAGGGATTGGGCAGAAACCGAACATCAAACACCAGATCCGCGTCCGCTGGGATTCCATATTTAAAGCCAAAGGACAGCACCGTGATATACAGATTCTTATATTCTTTGTTCAAGACGAATATTTTATTCAATTCCTTTTTCAGCTCTCTGGTAAGCATATGGCTGGTGTCTACCAGATAATCTGCTTTTTTCTTAAGGAACCCCAGCCGCTCCCGCTCCTTTCGGATTCCCTCGTCCACACGCCCGCTGCTGCCGGATAATGGGTGAAAACGCCGAGTTTCTTTGTAGCGCTTTACCAGTACGTCATCGCTGGATTCCAAATATAGGATCTCATATTTGATCTCCATGGCGTCCATCTCGTCCAGTACCCGCTCCAATTCGCCAAAACTCTGTCCGCTCCTGATATCCACTCCAAGCGCGGCCTTATTTACTTCTGCCCCGCTGACGGTGAGCAGTTCCGCCAGCTTTGGAATCAGCGGGACCGGGAGATTGTCCACGCAAAAATATCCCATGTCTTCCAACATCTTTAAAGCCGTTGTCTTTCCTGCTCCCGACATTCCTGTTACAATCACAAATCTCATCCCGATCCCCCTCTTTTATCCCATTATCCTATCTCAGAATTTTCCCAGACGCTTTACCTCCGTCTCCAGCTCCACGCCGGAATCCTCTTTTACTTTCTCCTGGATCTGGCGGATCAATTCATTGATCTCTCCGGCTGTCGCATGATCTTTATTGATCACAAATCCACAGTGCTTTTCTGACACTTGAGCTCCTCCTACCTGGAACCCCCTAAGCCCCGCGTCCTGGATCAGCTTCCCCGCGAAATATCCTTCCGGTCTCTTGAAGGTACTTCCGGCGCTCGGATATTCCAGAGGCTGTTTCGTCACCCGGCGATTCTTCAAGTCTTCCATTCTATCCCGGATTGCCTGGACGTCTCCTTTCTCCAGTTTGATCGCGGCCTCCAGGACGATATACTGCTCCCGCGCGATCACACTGGTCCGATATCCCATTTCCAGCTGCTCTTTTTGAAGCGTTATGATCTCACCCTGACGGGTCAGGACCTGTACTTCTTTCAAAACATCCTTCATCTCTCCGCCGTAAGCCCCAGCGTTCATCACGCAGGCCCCTCCCAGTGTTCCAGGGATTCCAGCCGCGAATTCAAATCCGGTAAGTCCCGCTTCCAGCGCCCGCGCCGCCACTGCCGACAGCAGCGCCCCCGCCTGGGCTGTGATCACTTCTCCCTGGACTTCGATCCGGTTCATCTCCCGGAAAATCTGAATGACCACTCCTTCATAGCCCTGGTCGGACACCAGAAGGTTGCTGCCATTTCCAATAATATAGTAAGCGACTTCTTCTTCCTGACAGCAGCGGACTATTTGCCGCAGCTGCTGCGCCGTCTCCGGCACAACAAAAAAACGGGCCGGACCTCCCGCCCGGAATGTGGTGTGAAGCCGCATAGGTTCCTCTTTCATGATTCTATTCTCCGGCAGGATCTTTGCCAGCCGGCTGTAGAATTTCTGATCCATAAATTCATATTCTCCTTATTCAACTTCCATCTTTACATCATACACGAAACCTTCTCTGAATTCAACGCACACTTGCAAAATAAACGAAAATGCGGTATATTCATGATACTAAGGTCAAAAAAGGAGTTGAACGATTTTTGGACCCAAATGATGTCATACAAATTTTAATCCTTGTTATCTTACTGGCTTTTTCTGCCTTTTTCTCCTCCGCGGAGACTGCCCTTACCACATCTAACAAACTTCGTATGCGCGGTCTGGCTGAAGAGGGCAGCAAACGCGCTCAGGCAGTTCTGGAAGTTACAGACAACTCCGGAAAAATGCTCAGCGCCATTTTGATCGGCAACAATATCGTCAATCTGTCTGCCGCTTCTCTTACAACTACTATCGCATATAAATTCGGCGGCTCCATGGTTGCCCTCGCAAGCGGCATCATAACAGTCCTGATCCTTCTTTTCGGAGAGATCACGCCCAAAACCACCGCAACCATCCATGCGGACAAAATGGCTCTTTACTATGCGCCGGTGATCCGTATCTTCATGAAGCTTATGACTCCGGTCATCTTTGTGATCAACGGCTTATCCATGGGAATCCTATCTCTTCTTCACATTAACTCAAAGGTCAAAAACAAAACCGTCACAGAAGAAGACCTGCGCACCATCGTTGATGTCAGTCATGAGGACGGAGTCATTGAGTCTGACGAAAAAGAAATGATCTATAACGTGGTGGATCTTGGAGACGCCATTGCCAAGGATGTTATGGTTCCGCGCGTCCATGTAACATTTGCCGATGTAAACAGCACCTACGAGGAGCTGCTGGCAATCTACCGGGAGGACAGGTATACCCGGCTTCCCGTGTTCGAGGATACCACCGACAACATCATTGGCACCATCAATATGAAAGACCTGCTCCTTTTCGATAACACCGGAGATTTCCACGTCCGCAATATCCTGAGAGAAGCTTACTTTACTTATGAATACAAAAGCATCTCCGAGCTGCTGGTAGAGATGCGCCAGGCTTCTTTCAACATCGCCATTGTCTTAGATGAATACGGCGATCCTTCCGGTCTGATCACGCTGGAGGATATTTTGGAGGAAATCGTAGGAGAAATCCATGATGAATATGATGAAGATGAAGAATCCGATTATCTTCAGAAACTGAGCGAACGGGAGTATCTGGTAGAAGGCGCCATCAATCTGGAGGACTTGGACGATATCCTTGGACTTAATCTGGAATCGGAAGAATATGATTCTCTTGGCGGGTTCATCATCGAACAGCTGGACCGCTTCCCGGCAACGGGGGATTCCGTATCTACAGAAACAGGAATCCGTCTGGTCGTTGAATCTTTAGACAAAAACCGGATCGAGCGGGTGCACATTTATCTTCCGGAACCCCAAACAGAAGAGCCGCTTCAAGAAGCATAGATAAAAACGGTTCAGAGTTTATCAGCTCTGGACCGTTTTATATTTTGCCGCTTTGCCAAACAGCACAAATCCAATCACAAACAGGACCGCGATAACCGCCACTCCCGCGTTGGCGGCATCTGTAATCTGAGCCACGATCCCCACCAGAGTCGTTCCCATGAAGGAGGCCCCTTTCCCGCAGATATCATAGATCCCAAAATATTCTCCAGACTTCTCCGAAGGAATAATCTTGGCGAAATAAGACCTGGACAGGGCCTGGATCGCGCCCTGGAACATCCCCACCATTACCGCCAGAAACCAGAATTCCCATTGTTTATCCAACTGGATCGCAAAAAGAGCGATTCCCGTATAAGCCAGGATACAGATTTTGATCAGACGAGTCGTCTCCTGGCGCTTCGACAATTTTGAGAAGATCAGCGCGCAGGGGAACGCCACAATCTGCGTCACCAGAAGCGCCAGCAAGAGTCCAGTGGAATCCAGCCCAAGGGCGCTTCCATAGGCAGTCGCCATCTCTATGATCGTATAGACTCCGTCAATAAAGAAGAAAAACGCCAGCAGATACAAGAAAATATGCTTTTCCTTCTTCACATCCCGAAGAGTCCCCGCCAGCCGGCGGAAGCTGTCTCTCACCGGACTCGCCGGCTTCTGGGCATAATTTTTCTGCTGATAATTGCGAAACAGCGGAATTGTCACCAACACCCACCAGGCCGCGTTCAGGAAGAACGCGATCGCCATAGCCATCTGCATGGTAATACCAAGACTCTCATACATCAAGACAAAAACCAGCGAGATAATAAACGGAATACAGCTTCCAATATATCCCCAGGCATAACCGTGTGACGACACCGTGTCCATCCGCTCCGGCTCTGTTACATCCACCAGCATAGAGTCATAGAAGATCAGACTGGAGCTGTAGCCCACTCTGGCGATCACAAACACTGCCAGAAACAAAATCCAGGAAGCAGGCAGAGAGAGGGCGGCGCATCCAATCACTCCCACCATCATGCTGGCAGCGAACAGCGGTTTTTTATAATTCTGGGTGTCCGCGATCGTTCCAAGAATCGGGCCGATCAGCGCCACGATTACCGTCGCCAAAGATGCGGCATATCCCCAGTACGCCAGATAATCCACTTCTGAAATCCCCGCGTTTCCCGCCAGATAATTAAAATAGATTGGAATGATCGTAGAGATCAGCAGGGTAAACGCTGAATTCCCCACATCATATAGGATCCAATATTTTTCTAATCTTGTCAGTTTTATCTTCTCCATTCGTTCCCTCTCGCTCTCTATTTATTCACAGTTTCTGTCAGATCTATTCAAATGTACGGTCGAACCGTTCACTGAGTTTTGCTTCCTCTCTCAGACTTTCATCCAAATTCCTGATCATAGAAACAGCCACCTCTTCAGCGCCTAAAAACCTTTTCCACAGCCCCAGATTCGTCCCTTCACATTTCATATTATCTGTTCGCTGAGTCAAAAGTCCTTTATAATAAGGATATTTCCCGCCGCCGGCCTTCATCAGTGTATTCAAAATCTGGAATTTGGCCTCCCCCGGTGTGGTAAGCAGCCTTTTGATCCGCTTCATCCATCGAAGACAGCAGCGCGCCGTCTCCGGTGAAATTCCTTCATAGAACGAACTGGCCGCCTGGGCGGTGGCTTGGTCCGTTGGAATCAGCCTGGCCGTCTCATAGGCGAACGGATCTTTTCCATCCAGCCTAAGAAGTTTCTTCTCAAACTCTTCTTCAATCTCCAAGTGCTGCACATGGATCTTCTCGATCATTTCATTGACATAAGGATGGCACTCGCTGTCCAGGATAAAGTGGCAGAGGAATCCCAGCAGATATGCGTATTCCCTGCTGTCTCTCCCTTTTTCCCGCACCACCTTAAGGCCATGCTCGAAAAAGCTTCTGGCCGGAATCTCATGCAAGTGGTTCCCGTATTTTATGATCGCATTTTTCCCAAAAGGCCGATAAAAAAAGAAAATATCCGGCCCTTGAAGTCCAATGGCAAACTGGGGATGATATTTTGTCACGATTTCCTTTAAATCCCCTTCCAGTTTCCTGGATACTTTTGCTCCGAATCTATAGTGCGCATATACCGCTGGCATCTCCGCTCCTCCTTTTCACTGTGTATGTCTAACTCTGTCAGTATACGTCCCAAACGTAAATTCCCAGTCCTTCTCCCGTTAAAATCATGTAAAATTAACCACCAAGACCTCCTTGGTCCTGCTCTTCCTGTTTTTCCCATGGTAACTGGAATTTCCATAGCCATAATCCAACGGGATCACCCGGAACTGGCGGTGTTCTTTGATCCAAGCTTCCAGGATCTCATTTTTCCTGCCTTTGCTTTCCAGTACATTGGACAGCGCAAACCGGATTCCTCTTTGGTCCGCCTCTTCCAGATAGGCCAGAAGATCCCGTTCATCCTGCCGCGTCCATCCCCCTTGCTCGTTATAGGTGGCGCAGGTGATCAGGTAGGGCGGGTCCACATAGAAAAAACTGTCCTTCGTAAACCCGTCCAGGGAAATCTTGCGGAAGTCCTGGTTCACAAAGGTATAATCTCCGGAATGGATCCGGTGAATAAATGCCGCCAGTTTCTTTTGCAATTTCTGGTTATAATCTCTCTTTCCTACGGGAAGATTGTATTCTCCTTTCCGGTTAAACCGAAGCTGATTGTTGAAGGAAAAGACGATCAATACATACAGCATAAGATAGTATTCTTCATCTTTTTCTTCCCTGGCGTTGAAATCCTCCCGAAGTTTTAGAAATCTTTCTTTATTATAAGGCGCCAGGCCGCCGGAGCTATTGCAGTTATAGTATTCATAGTCATGGCTGCTGGACATGGAAAGTCCGTATTCTCCAATGATCCTCAGGATCCTTTCATGGATCTCTTCCTGCGGGAGCTTCTGGAAGGTTTTGAGCAGTCCGATCAGACATTCGCTGGAATCATTAAACAGCACTTTACCGCAGGACACATTGATCCCTACATTGCAGCCTCCGCAGAAGAGGTCCACCATTTGATCCATCTCTTTTGGAAAATAGGGCAGGATCTGGGGCAGAAGCCGGTACTTGCCTCCCGTATAGTTCAAAGGCGAAGGGATCACTTCTTTCCCATCCTCAAAACACTGGCACAAAAACAGCCGTTCCTGGTTCTCCTGGATATCCGATTTCCCCGTGGAAAAAGCTTTATGATCCTCTGAGAATACCTTTACCCTTCCTTTTTTTTCTAAGATCCGCAGAATGTCCGCATCGCTGATCTTGGCGTTAGACCGGTCATTTCCTTTTTCCGCCATATTGTTGTAAGAAAGCAGAATATATTTGGCATGGATGGCTTCTATCAACTCTTCAAACGCGCAGGCCGCCTTCTTGGTACAATAGTCGCTTTTCAACCCGGAACGGTCCATCTTCCTTGCCGCCCCAAATACTTCCGGCTTCTCCCAGCAGGCTACATTTTCTAAAAGGTGGTAAGCGTCACAGTACTGCCTGGAATTATAAGGCGGATCAATATACACCAGATCCACGTCTAATTTCCCCACAAGCTCATTGGCATCCATTTGAAAACAGACGTTATGCTCATTTAATTCTTCTTCCGGCTCCGGAACCCCTAATTCCAAATGCCGCTCAAAAGCGGCCCCTTTCCGGTACGCATCATAATGGCCGCAGGTATTGGCGATCTTATCGATTCCGTACAAGAGAGAGGTGATCAAAAGCGCCCGCTCTCTTCCGTTGATTTCTCCGGCCCGGTATTTTTCCTCAATATCTTCCCGGATAAATCCTATCTTCCGGCAGTCCTCCAAATCAAAATAAGTATTCGCGAAGTTCACGCTCATATAATTGTCTTCCGACACCTGTATCCGGTTATATTCTCCTATAATGCGGATGATCTTGTCCTTGGAATAACTTTCGCCGCCAAACCAGGCCACATGGCAGATATAGTTGCTGTACATGTTGTCGTTGGTGATCAGCTTCTGGTCTGTAAAAGCAGAAGCTACCGCGCCGGTTCCCGCAAAGATATCCGCTACCGTATGGATATCTTTGCACTCCTGTTCCACCACGCCTTTGATAAAAGGCAGAAGCTTATATTTATTGCCCAGATACCTCCGGTTATTGATCCGGATGACTTTATATCCCGGTTCCGCCTGCTCTGGTTTTGCTTCCTCCGGCAGCCGGTTTTTCTCAATATAATCTGCCATCTGCTCATAGACTTCATCCGTCCAGAGGATCTTCCCGTCTTCTCTGGTCTCTATGTGAATTCCCATATGGTCTTTCAGGTAATAAAGATAGGATCTGGATATATTCAGTTTTTTTGCCATTTCTGTTCCCGTGTAAATCCCCATGACCCGCTCCGGTATTATGCAACGTTTTTCACAATCCATTGGACACTTTTACACTTAATTATAGCATGATACTTCGCATTTACAACTATACTTTGCGTTTCTCTCCACAAAATCTTCTTTCAAATGGATGCTAAGAGGCAGTCTGAAAAGTTTCTCTTTCCAGACTGCCTTCCGGTTGCGTGATCCGTCTTTATTTCCTCATCTGCCCTATCGCTTATCCCGCAGGGTCACATCATGGGCGCCGCCTTCTACAATACTGGTAGCCGATACCAGCGTGATCTTCGCCTTCTGCTGCAGCTCCGGGATCGTCAGCGCCCCGCAGTTGCACATGGTAGATTTGACTTTGCTCAGCGTCAGGTTCACATTGTTCTTCAGACTTCCCGCATATGGAACAAAAGAATCTACTCCCTCTTCAAAAGAAAGCTTCTTATCTCCGCCCATATCGTATCTCTGCCAGTTTCTGGCTCTGGCGCTTCCCTCGCCCCAGTATTCTTTCATATAGCTTCCATTGATATTGACTCTCTTTGTAGGACTCTCGTCAAACCGGGCAAAATACCGGCCCAGCATGATAAAGTCCGCCCCCATTGCCAAGGCAAGTGTAATATGGTAGTCATGCACGATCCCGCCGTCGGAGCAGATCGGCACATAGATACCAGTCTCTTCGTAATATTCATCCCTGGCTTTTGCCACCTCGATCAATGCTGTAGCCTGTCCTCGGCCAATTCCCTTCTGCTCCCTGGTAATACAGATGGCTCCGCCGCCAATGCCGATCTTTACAAAATCTGCCCCAGCATCCGCCAAAAACCGGAATCCTTCCGCATCTACAACGTTTCCAGCTCCTACTTTGACAGTATCACCATACTGTTCCCGGATATAGTCAATCGTCATCTTCTGCCATTCTGAGAATCCTTCTGAACTGTCGATGCAAAGCACATCCGCCCCAGCATCTACCAAGGCCGGAACCCGCTCTTTGTAATCTCTGGTATTGATTCCAGCGCCTACCATGTAACGCTTGGAGCTGTCGATCAACTCATTCTCATTTTTCTTATGGGTATCATAGTCTTTGCGGAAGACCAGATAAACCAATTCTTGGTTCTTATTCACCAGGGGAAGACAGTTGATCTTATGTTCCCAGATGATATCATTTGCCTCTTTCAGCGTTGTGTCCTCATCCGCGTAAACAATCTTCGAGAACTCTGTCATGAACTCGCTTACTTTTGTCTCCGGCGCCATCCGGCTCACCCGGTAATCTTTATTGGTCACAATCCCAAGGAACTTTCCTCCCGGCTCTCCGTTCTCTGTGACCGCGACTGTAGAATGGCCCGTCTTCTCTGTGATCGCAAGCACATCCGCCAGGGTCATATCCGGCGATACATTGGAATCGCTTACTACAAAACCCGCCCGGTACCGCTTCACCTTCCGGATCATTTCCGCCTGATCCTCAATGGGCTGAGATCCATAGATAAAGGAAAGACCTCCTTCCTGGGCAAGCGCTACCGCCATGCGGTCGTCAGATACGGACTGCATGATCGCCGATACCATCGGAATGTTGATCGATATTGGGGATTCTTCTCCCTTTCGGAAGCGCACAAGAGGCGTTTTCAAAGAGACTTTAGACGGGATACACTCCGCAGATGAATAGCCGGGGATTAAAAGATACTCACTAAATGTTCTGGACGGTTCGTCATAATAGAATGCCATAGTTTTCCTCCTGCTTTCTAAAGCACGACTCATTGTATTGTTGTCTAATGATAACATGTCCAAAGCCGCGTTGTAAAGCCTTCCGCCTGGAGAATTCACCTATTTTCCAGGCTTATGCGCAATCTTTACTCCCTCTACTTCAAAGCAGGAAATCCATGGATATTCCATGTAGTTGATCACAATCTTGTCCGGAATCTCCACTCCTTCTGCAGGATAGTAGACACGCCCCAACTCACTTTGTTCTATCTGGTAGCCTTTAGCCAACATCACCTTTTCATCCTCATCGGTAAAACTTACCGTCACCTCCAGATACGGAGGCGCGCATCAACTGGTGATCTCTTCTACATTCAAAACTACATTGTTAAATCCCTGGCGGTTCATGTAGGCTTTCGCCGCCTCGTTCATCTCTACCATTGCATCACTCCCTTAAAAGATTAACGCCATATTATCATATTTATCTTTTTATTACAACAAAACACCCACTTACAGGCAGGAATCGTGTTGTTTACTTTTGTTATGCATTATTGTAATATCTAATCAAGAAGACACAACCGATAGAACAGCAGGCAAGAATAGGAGGAAGATACTTTTATGTCAGCAGCAATTGCACTATATATATTGATGAAGCCGGTGATTTAGGTGTTGGAAAAGGCACTCAATGGTTTGTCTTAACTGCCGTCATTATAAATAAAAGCTCTGAAAAACAAATCCGCGAAACTATGACTTCAATAAAACACGAACTGAATCTCGATACAATACATTTTAGAGCACTGCGAAGTTTTGAACAACGGGCATACGTTGCAAAAGAGCTTTCCAACTCCCCATTTGAATACATCAATGTTATAATAGACACGCATAAACTTGATTTAAACAAATTACTTGGAAATCGTTCTGACTTCTCTGAAAAACCAAGTATAATCTTATATAATCATTCTTGCAGATATCTTATTGAGCGAGTGTCTTGGATTTTACGAGATACTAACCGTATTGGGGATGTAGTTTTATCTAGTAGAGGTACATCCCGTGACGGCGAACTCATCGACTACTTGAACAACAAACTAATCCATTATGGCAATAACGAAGTCTCTAATTATTTTAGAAATATATATAGTAAAACTGGGGCCTCATGGGATATGTTACAATTAGCAGACATCTGTGCAACCTCTATGTTTTATTACCACGAAACTAACAGATATGGTTTCGTAATGCCTTGTTATACTTATAAATTGCGAAACTCTCTCTATAAAAGGAATGGGAAAATTTTAAAATACGGCATGAAGTATTACACAGATTTTATGGAGCCAGAAAATGACTATTTTAGCAGTCGTATGATTTGTAAATAAAAGAAAAAACCCCCAGCGCGACTGCCACAGGTCAAAGCCTGCTGGTGATTACACCCTCGCGTGATCTGGCGGCGTTTTTTCTATAACTTATTATAATTATAGATATTCATTATTGTCAATGGAGCTCCACTTTTAATCCACAAACACCCTCGTCATTTTGATCACCAAAGAAATGACGGGGGTGTGTATTTATCAACAATTATTTTTCTTTACTTTTCCTATAATCCTGTCCCATAGCGTCTGCGGCCATAATAGAATTATAAACAAATTCCAATGTTACTTTAAACGGTTCTGCATAGATCAATTTATTATGGTTTACAACCGTATCCGCAATGACCATAACGTTTTCAGGCGTCGCTTCTACTCCTAACTGCTCTAACGTAATCGGCAGTCCTACTTCATCGCAGAATTCCATCACTTGCTCAAACAGTTCGCGCGGCGTATTTTCCATAACCATCTGACAGATTACGCCAAATGCGACTTTTTCCCCATGAAGATACGAATGGGTCCCTGGAAGCTGGGTAAGTCCCGCATGGATGCCATGCGCGGCCGCGCAGCTTGTATTTTCAAATCCAACTCCGCTCAGCAAAATATTCGCTTCTATAACATCTTCAACCGCTTCCGTGCATACTCCTTGTCTTAAAGCCTTCAGCGCTTCTACCCCTTCTTCCATCAATATCTCAAAAGATAGTTCCGCAAGCGCAATACTAGTTCTCGTACACCGGTATCCTTTTCCCACATAGTTCGGGCTAAAGGATGTATGATTCGCATGACCTTCAAACACCGTGGACAATGCATCTCCCATTCCGGCAACAAACAAGCGGACTGGTGCCTTCGCCACAATATCAGTATCTACAAGCACCATCTCTGGATTCTTTTTATGCCTGATATTGTGGATATATTCGCCCATGTCTGTATACATAACAGACATCGCGCTGCATGGAGCATCACAGGAGGCCGCCGTAGGAATAACAATCACAGGTATTCCGCTTTTATCTGCCGCGGCCTTGGAAGTATCCAGTGTTTTTCCGCCTCCTACTCCTACCAGCACATCCGCCCCATATGCCTTGAATTCTTCAATCACTCGATCTACTTCATTATAAGAACATTCGCCGCCAAATTTTATCGCTTTATATTTTGACTCCGTATTTTCATATGCTTTATCCAGCCGTTTCTTTAGGCCATCAAACAAAAAGCCGTCCACCACAAAAAAAGCCTTTTCCCCATATTGGCTTGTATAATGTTCTACAAGATCAAACTCTCCTACGCCCTGAAAATATTTGGTCGGGCATGCAAACGCTCTTGTTCTTGTCTCTACCATTGTTGTATTTTTCCTCCTTCCATTTGCGCTAAAAAAAATCAATCTTCCCGAAAAGCATTGCATGAAATAATTTCTCTGCTTCCCGTTTTGTTACTTTTCGCGGATTCTTTGGCCTTGGATATTCCCGCAGCAGCCTCTCTGCAAATTCAGGGCCATCACTCAATTTGTAGCCAAGTTCTGCCAAATTTGCAGGCATACCAACTTTTGTGAATAACGCCTGAATTTCGCGTATCAATTCTTCTCCTTCATTTTCTGAGCGCCCGTTTATTCGGGCGCCCAGCCTATCAAGGAAAGGAAGTATATGGGGATAATTCATCGCCATGGTATATGGCAGCGCCAATCCGCAGCCGGTGCCATGAGACTGTTCTTTTTCAAGGGTTAATATGTAAGAAATACTGTGGGCAAATAACCCGCCTCCCATAACATAGGACAGCATTCCCAAGACAGAAGCATACGACAGCCAGTATCTGGCTTCTATATCCTCCGGCCTTTCCACTGCTCTTTTCAGAAATTTCATAATCACAGCAGTGCTCTCGACCGCTAAACATTCTGTATAAGGTGTCACGCACGCCATATACCCTTCAATTCCATGTGTCATTGCATCAAATGCCGTAGCCGCCGTAGTTCTAGAATCCATACTCGCGGTAAGCAGCGGGTCTACAATTGCTACTGCCGGAAGAAATTCCGACGAGGTAAAAAATTTTTTCACCCCGCCTACAGTCAGTACAACATAGGGACTGACCTCACTTCCCGTTCCTGATGTCGTCGGCAGTAAAATAACTGGTATTTTCGGTTGCGAAAAATTATTGGCTAAAATCCTTTTTGTCAGTTTTCCATCTCCGCCATGGGCTGCCAATTTCGCAATGTCCAATGTACTTCCACCGCCCACACCGATCACTGCTCCATACGGCTGCTCATCCATGATGTCCGCTACTTTTTTCGCCGTATCCAAGTCTGGTTCTGCACAGATATCTGAAAAAATATCATAATCAATCCCTGATTCTTCAAATGATTTTAGAATAACTTCACCTGACGCAGAAAGTACTTTTTTCCCGATAACGAGAAGCACTTTTTGGCTAGTCAATTTCGCAGTTTCTTCTCCTATCCGCAAAGCAGCACCATTATAAAAAATAATGTTTCCTTCCGTTTTTCTTCCCGGCATTTTCCATATCGTCGGATGGCTTCCTATAACTTTTGATTTTTCCAATAACTTCCAATAATTCATACTTTAATCCTCAACACCTAGATATGCTCTTTGAACCATTTCATTTTCCAAAAGCTTTTTCGACTCATCATAAACGATGATTTCTCCCGTTTCCAGTACATATCCCCTATTAGATACCTCCAGCGCCAGGTATGCGTTCTGCTCTACTAGAAGAATTGGCGTTCCGTCTTTTTTGTTAATTTCTTTAACAACCTCAAAAATAGACTCTACTACCTGCGGCGCCAAACCAAGCGACGGCTCATCCAACAATAAAATCTTTGGATTCTGCATCATTGCCCGCCCAACAGCCAGCATCTGCTGCTCGCCTCCAGACAGACTTCCTCCTTTTTGCTTCCGCCGTTCCGCCAACACCGGGAAAAGTTCAAACACTTTATCCAGATCACTCTTTACATTTTCCTTATCCGGCCGATTAAAGGCTCCCATTTCCAGGTTTTCCAAAACAGTCATACGAGTAAAGATACCTCTTCCTTCCGGGACCATTGCCATACCAAGCTTTGAAACTTTATGCGCTTTTACTCCCGCGATTTCCTGGTCAAACAGCTTGATTGATCCCTGTGCTGGTTTGACGATCCCTGTAAGCGCCTTTAGCGTGGATGATTTCCCAGCTCCATTGTTGCCTATTAAGGAAACAATTTCTCCTTTCCCAACTTCGAAGGAGATATCACGGACCGCTTGAATTGCCCCATAGGACACACTTAAATGTTCAACTTTAAGCATCTGCATTTCCTCCTTCTTTTTTTGCCCCCAAATATGCTTCAATGACAACTGGATTGTTGCTGATCTCCTCTGGGTCTCCTTCTGCGATCTTCGTCCCGTGATCCAATACCACAATATAATTCGACACATTCATAACAACTCTCATATTGTGTTCGATAAAAATAACCGTCTTTTTCAAGTCTGTATTGATCCACCGTATCAAAGACAACAAATCCGCGGATTCATTAATGTTCATTCCTGCTGCCGGCTCATCCAAAAGCAGCAATTTCGGATCGCTCACAAGCGCTCTCGCAATCTCCAGTCTTCTCTGTTGGCCATACGGAAGCGCTCCGCCATACTCTGCGTATTTCTTTTCCAAGCCAACAATCCTTAGTGCTTCCATGCTCTTCTCGACTATTTCTTCTTCAATTTTTCTGGATCGTCCCGGAATAAAGGATTCAATATCTTTTGCCTTGATCCGGCTGTGCATTCCCGTCATAACATTTTCCAATACGGTCATTGTATTAAACAGACGAATATTCTGGAACGTACGCGCAATCCCAAGGGAACTGATTTCATATGGTTTCTTGGTGTCAATCTGTTCTCCGTCAAATATGATCTTTCCGGAAGTCCGTGTGTAAGCTCCTGTGATCAAGTTAAACAATGTTGTTTTTCCCGCTCCATTGGGTCCGATAATACTAAAAATCTTGCCTTCTTTTACACTCATTGACACATCATTTACAGCAACAACACCACCAAATGATTTTGTTATATGATCAATTTCCAGCAGCATTTACATCCACCTCCTTATCTTTTTTATTCTTCTTCCTTATACTTTGAAGCAATGATTCAAGATAAGAAGTCCGCGTATTCAGATGTCCCATGATCCCCATTGGCCTGATCTGCATCATGATCACAACAACCAGTCCGTAAATCAGCATTCGGTATTCCACAAAGGACCTTAATAATTCTGGAAGAATCGTTAGGATAACAGCTCCCAAAACAGGACCAACAACCGTACCTCCGCCTCCGATCAGCACCATCGTCAATATTGTAATAGAGTCATTATATACAAAGGTATCCGGGCTGATGTAGCAGATGTAATGCGCATAAAAGGCTCCGGCGATTCCGGCGATCAAACCGCTGATCGCAAAAGCGCATACTTTATATTTTGAAATACGAATTCCCATAAATACAGCCGCATCTTCATCGTCTCGGATCGCCATCAGCGCACGTCCAAAAAATGTCCTTGGAATATTAAAAACAATTAGAAATATAATAACAGCCACAATCAAAAGCAAATAATAATAGACATTTCGATTCGTAAAATCTAGCCCGAATAATTCTGGTCTGGAAAGTCCAGTAAGTCCTCTTGGTCCTCTTGTGAATTCACCGCCATTTACTAACACAAGCCGGAAGATTTCTCCAAACCCCAAGGTCGCGATCGCCAGATAATCTCCATTTGTTCGAAGCGCTGGCAAACCGATCAGAATTCCAAATAGTCCCGCAGCAATCGCCGCAATGGGGAGCGTGATCCAAAAGTTCCATCCCAGGTAGATGGAAAGCAGCGCAGAAACATAAGCTCCCATTCCATAGAAGGCCGCATGACAAAGTGAAAATAGATTCGTAACTCCAAGCGCCACTTCCAGCCCTAAACTTAATATTACATATAACAGCACCATAATCAGCACATGTTTGACGGAATCATTATTCACAAACAACGGCAGAACAAGCGCTATGAAAAGTATAATCCCAAACTGGAATCGGCGGTTTTTCAAAAAATGTTTTAAATTCATTTCTCTTCCTCCCTTACACACGATTCGAATGGGTATCGCCAGTACCGATCAATCCCGTTGGTTTTACAAGCAATACAATAATCAAGATCGCAAACGAAATTGCAGGACCCATACTGGAAGAAATATAGGTTGTTCCAAAGCTTTCTACAAGCCCTAATATCAAGCTTCCGATCATCGCTCCCGGAATACTTCCAATTCCACCAAGAACCGCTGCTGTAAAGGCTTTCATACCCGCCATATAGCCCATAGTAGAATATACAGCGTCATAATAGATTCCAATTAAAAGCCCCGCCGCTCCGGCAAAAGCGGAGCCGATAAAAAAGGTTACACTAATGATTTTGTTCGTATTGATTCCCATCAGACTTGCCACACTCATGTTTTCTGATGTTGCCCGGATTGCCTTCCCCCATTTACTCTTATTAATGAACCAATTTAGGAAAAGCATTAACACAATCGAGCAGCCCAAAAGGATCAATTGAAGGCTGTTGACTACCAAATCTCCAATATTAAAATATTGCGTCTCAAAAAACGGCGGTACGGAATAAGTCTCCGCGCCAACAAGAACCAACGCTAAATTAGACAATACAATAGAGGCTCCCAAAGCACTTGCTGTAACTACTACTCGCGGAACATTTCTCAAACGACGATAAGCCAAAAATTCAAGTATCACTCCTAACAGACCTGTGCAAACCATCGTTAAAATCAGCGCCAAGGGGAATGGGATTCCGCCCATTCTGGCAAAAATAAGGCCAAAACAGGCGCCCCACATAAAAACATCCCCGTGAGCAAAGTTGATAAATTTCAAACATCCATAAACCATGGAGTATCCCAGTGCAATCAGAGCATATACGCATCCCATCGTAAGTCCGTTTACTATAATTTGCAAAACCATACGCTATTCTCCAATCTTTATAACGAACTCAAATAACTACTTTACTCAACAACTACAAATTTCCCATCTTCCACAACCAGACGTTTTAAGGATTCGAACATCAGGTCATGTGTTTCATTAAAATGAACCGTTCCATATACTGTATCGAAAGTGGTTGTCTCCAGATATTCTGCCATAGCATCCGGATCGGTTCCCACATTTTCGATTGCTTCCGCCAGCATCTTCACTCCTGCGTATCCATGTCCGGAAAACGTGCCTGCTGTCTTATCCTCACCGAACTTTTCCTTGTATGCCTGCTGGAACTGCTGATTTACTTCAGAAGGATCGTCCGGTACCAGAACTCCCTGAACCTTCACTCCTTCCGCAGCGTCTCCTGCCGCTTCCAAAAATGCGACTTCAAACATAGATGATGATGAATACGCCGGGAGATCCATTCCCAAAGATTTCATCTGTTTTACGATCAAGGCTCCTTCTGTATATGTTCCTGCAAGGAATACGGAATCCGCTCCTGAATTCTTTACTTTAGTCAGGATATTTGTAAAATCTTTTGTTTCTCCTAAAATATATGTTTCAGAACATACAACTTCTGCTCCGGATTCTTCCAGAACCTCTGTGATGATTTTCTCCTGACCCATTCCATAATCCGTGCTCTCATACAAAACCGCGACCTTTTCACAACCGTCTTCCACCATCCAATCAGCCGCATAAACCGCCTGCTGTTCATCAGAAGGCTCTGTCCTGAAACCATAGTCTTGATTCTGTTCTGAAATATCAGGTGTAGATCCTGTAACAATAGTTACCAGTTTTCCTTCATTGATGATCGGGAGGGCAGAAAGGCCACAGGAACTGTTATAATAGCCCAGGGAAGCCACAACGGAATCATCTGCGACAAATTTTGTCGCGATCGTTGCCGCCTCCTTAGGATCAGATTTGTCATCCTGTACATCCAAGGCAAGCATTTTCCCATCGATTCCTCCGGCCTCATTGATTTCATCAATTGCCATCTGGGCTCCATAGGAGAGCTGTTCACCAAAGCTTGCGTTTACTCCTGTCATCGGACAGTCAAGACCTATCACCAAGTCTCCTTCGTTTCCCCCTGACTCACCTCCTGCAGACTCTTCGGTCTCACTTCCGCAGGCAGCAAGTCCTACAACCATCATGCACACGACCAAAAAAGATACCATACGCTTTCTCAGATTGTTTTTCATAAAGATTTCCTCCTTTGATTTTTTTCAGCCGGCCCGGATATTTTTACAGCGTTCCCCGCTCTCAGATAAAAATGGCGGTGTATTTTTATCCAAAATATCCAGGCAGTCTGAAGTTAACACTATTATAAAATTTGTGTGACCCACATAAATATGTAATATTTACCACAAATTTTATTTCTCCAGCTTTTCCATAATAGCGTCAATCTTATCCGCAATCTTATCATAATGTCCAAAGCTATCATCAAACAGCGCAGAACCGATCGTAAAGCCCCAGGGGTTCAATTTTTTGACAAACTCTAATCTCTCATCGTTTCCGATACTTCCAGTAATGATCATTGGACTGTCAATATTTTTCAAAAATTCCATTGCCATTTTTTCTGGGTCCCCATCTTGATAGCGATATACAGACAGGCAGATTCCTTCAACACCATCGCAAGAAAGTATTTCTTTTGCGTCATCAATGATCTCTTGACAGGTTCCGTACAGCATACGAGGAATTCCGGCTCTTCTTCCGCAGGTTGGGAAATACTTAATCCCAGTACCTTTTAGTTTATCTGCCACACTTTTATAAAATTCCATTCCGATCATATACTCAAATTCACAGTCAATCGCAAACTGTGCCGCCTTTAGACAATCCTCTTCGCTTTCTACCAAGGGTTCTAAAAAGGTCACTTTCCCTTCCGCTTTCATCCGTTCCACCAGTTTTTTTGCCTCAGAAAGTTCGATTCCAATATCTTTGAAGCCCCAATAGTTTGTTTTTGTTCCTTTATTCTCTTCGAACACTTCTACTGCGTTTGGCACTGTTTTATCATGATTGGTCAGCATTGCGATTAAATTTACACTCATGTTTATTCTCCTTGTATATTCATTACATTTTTTTATAAATAGGTTCCAGCACATCATGAATCTGGCGATATATCTCGAAATATTTTTCGTATTCTTTAGCGATCTCCGGATCTGGCTCTACCTTTTCCTTTAAGTGAAGCCCTTTGCCGACAGCCTCTTCATGACCAGCAAAAACTCCAGCTCCTACCCCCGCCAGAAGTGCGGATCCGTAAGAAGAATCATCGTTTTCAAACTTTAGGATCGGGCGATCAAGCACATTTGCCATGATCGAACGCCAGAGAGGGCTTTTCCCGCCTCCGCCTACAATACGAACCTCTTGAATATCCACTTCATTCTTGATCAATTCAAAATTATCTCTAATGGAATAAGCAACTCCTTCCAATACAGCTCTGTTAAAGTGTCCCCGCCCGTGATGTGCGGTTGCCCCTACAAAGCTGGAACGCAAAGTTGTATCCCAATAGGGTGATCTTTCTCCCATTAAATACGGATGGAAAAACAGCCCTTCCGATCCCGGAGCTACCTTTTCTGCTTCTTCATCCAAAAGCTGATATGTATTTCTTCCGCCTTGGCACTCCTGTTTCCATTCTTCCTTACAGAAAGTATCCCGATACCACCTTAAACTTTCTGCCGCAGAAGACGTGGCCAGACAGGTATACCACAGTCCTTCTACTACATGAGAATAGGTAAGCGCCTGGGGATTTGGATATGGTTCCGGGCGGAAAAGATAAATTGTTCCTGAAGTCGCCAGTTTTGTAACACAGCTATTTTCTTTGATCGCTCCAACACAATACGCCTCTAATGCGGTATCTGTTGATCCATTAATAACAGGAACCCCTTCTTTGATTCCAGTAATAGACGAGGCTTCAGCCGTAATGTAGCCCGCGATATCTGTAGGTTTTACCAGCGGAGGTAAAATAGAAATCGGCACATTGCTGATTCGGCAAAGTTCGTCTGACCAGCACCAGTTTTTATTATCAAAAAGAAGACTCCCCTGGGCCTCAATGTGATCCGTTGTCCATGTCCCTGTAAGCTGGTAACGTACATAGTCTTTCACAAACATTGCTCTTTTTGCTTTCTTCAGCACCTCAGGCTCATGGTTATTGATCCACATTAGTTGCAGCATCGTCCATGTAGGACTTGGCATCTGGTAACCGATTTCAAAAATCTCATCTTTATAATGTTCCATCATATATTCGGTTTCTTCTGTGCTTCTTGTATCCGTCCACATGATCGTTTTTCTTAACACTTGATCATCTTCATCTAATAAAACGATATTATGCGCAGAAGCATCCAGACTTAGAGCCACCACCTGTTGTGGATGGACTTTCCCTTTCTCCAACGCTGTATAAAAGCTTTTCATGAAGGCCGGGAACCAGTCCGCAGGATCTTGTTCCGACCACCCGATGTTAGGGTGATACGTCTTATATTCGGTATAGCCATCTCCCACAAAATTACAGTCTGTATCGATCAAGGTCACTTTACAGCCGCTGGTTCCAATATCAATTCCTAACAAAAGTTCTTTATCTTGCATGAAACCCACCTCTTTTCCTTCTACAGCTGTACTTGTCCGCATGTAATAGAGATGTTGCTTCCAGTAGTCGCCATTCCAAGTTCACTGCAAAGCACCGCCGCCCAGTTTCCAATTTCTTTTGTCTCCAACAGGCGATGCGTGGGAATCATATCCGCAAAGTACTGATAGCCCCCGTCAGTATTTGTTCCAAGTTCTTCTGCTTTTCTGGCAATGGAATTAACCATCATCGGTGTCATCACGTAGCATGGGCACAATGCATTAACCAAGATATTGTCTGCCGCAAGCTCATTTCCCCATATTCTTGTAAGATGAGAAATGGCTGCTTTAGATGCCGAATACGCACTATATGTTTCAGAAGTCAAGAACGCTTGCGATGATGAAATATTAACAATCCTTCCCCATCCGGCTTTTCTCATATAAGGAACCACGTGTTTTGTACAGATTACGGTTCCTATGAGATTAATATCGATCACTGAAGAAAACCGATCGATTTCCAGCTTATCTACCGGATTTTTATAAATAATCCCTGCATTATTGCACAGAATATCAATCTTTCCATATTTTTCAGCAACTGCCATAAACGTCCGGTCAACTTCCTCTTCTTTTGTTACATCCATAATCATGCGATCAATGCCATCCCTAAGATTCTCTGCCTCTTCTTTGTCTTTCTCGAATCTTACATCCGTTGCGACAACAGTCGCACCTGCATCGCATAATGCGTTCGCGATCGCAAGTCCGTTTCCCTGGGCTGCTCCCGTTACTACTGCCACATGGCCATACAAATCAAATAAGTTCCCAAATCTTTCCAAATTTTTCACTTTTTTCCCTCCAGCCATCAAAAATTTTTCCCGTTCCAGCCCCAGTATGGAGTCATGGAATATTTGATATAAATATGGTCTTTTTCCACATCTAGCTCAGCGCTTACAACATCCATAAGAACTTGTGTAAGAGCATCGCAGCTTTCTTTGGAAGGCTGTCCATAAATCCCAACTTCCAAAAATGCGCTGTCTTCCTTTTCTCCACGGAACCATATTTCACATTCTGAACGAAAAATACACATCAGCCATTTTTCCGTTTTCCCCGGTATTTGCTCAATGGCTTTCCCAAATTCCTGTTTCAGAATCTCTTGCTTCTGCTCAGAAAGTGTTTTATTTGTAGACAATTGAATACACGGCAAAATATCACCTCATTTCCTTCTCGTTTTTATTTACTAGTCACTGTGTTTCAAAATACGCTGCAGCTCCCACAATGAACTAATTTCGTAATCTGCCGGCGCCACAAAAGGCACCCAGTTATCCATAACATTCAGCCAGGCCGTCTTCATTCCAGCTCCTCTTGCCCCGCTGATATCATTGATCGGATTGTCCCCTACGTATAGCATTTCTTCCGGTCTAACTCCAATCTTTTGTACCATCTCTAAAAAGGGGGCTTTCTCAGGCTTACATCCCGCTCCTCTATCCAAATCACAAATCAAACACTCTTCAACAAAACCATTTAATTTCATGCACTCTATCTTTTTTCGCTGAAGCGGTACATGCCCATTTGTAATAATGGATGGATGATATCCATTTTCCCTACACCAGAGAAGTGTCGAGTAGGTGTCCGGGTACGGCACGATATACGGAGAAAAAAGGAGGTAAATAAAATCATAAAACTCCTCATACCGTACCGTATTTTTCAGGACCCCACTATTTTTCAGTTCTAAGTACATTCCTTTCCAGCTCGTCTCGTTATAAGTTGCTTTTCTATCACTCATTTGAAGAGCAGCCAATATTTGCTTCCTTGACCATTTCTTACATAAGTCTCTATCAAATCTATTCACAAATTCTGGAAGAAGTTTTTCCCAAGTCGCCTCTCTATTGTATAGAGTATGGTCTAAATCAAACGAAATCGCCTTTATCATTTTTTCTATTAACCCAAATATTCTATGAATTATTTTTTATTTTCTGATTTTTCTTAATCTTACTATAGATTTTTCCATTGATAAAGCTTATAATATTTATAGTTAATATGAATAATTTCGATGGATAAAAGGAGGTATCATATTGGATATACAAAAATTTGAAACCGTCTTGGTGGCGACAGATTCCGGAACAATAACAAAAGCCGCTGAAAATCTAGGGTATTCACAATCCGCAATTTCTCATTCTATTCAATCTCTTGAAGATGAATTTAACGTTCGCATGCTAATGCGTGGACGTTCTGGCGTTGAATTAACACATGAGGGAGAAATGCTGCTTCCCTACATAAGAAATGTTATGAATTCTTACCGGGAATTCGAAAATAAAGTGGCTGAAATCAATAATTTAGAATGTGGTGTGATAAGGATTGGCACTTTCACCAGTATTGCGGTTAACTGGCTTCCTCAGATCATCAATTCTTTTAAGCAGGAACACCCAAACATCCAATTTGAAATCCTGCACGAAAATTATGCTCAAATTGCAGATTCTATTTTACAAGGAACCATAGACTGCGGATTTACAATCACTCCCTCTACTCGCGGGATCCAGAATATCCTTATATTTGAAGACCGGCTGTTCGCCATCTATCCCAACGAACACCCTTTAGGCGCTCTGGATACTATATATCCCTCTGATTTGGCTGAATATCCATTTATTCTGGTAAACGAAGGAAAGGACCCTATCATCAGGCGCTTTTTCGAAGAACGTAATATAAAATTGGATATACAGTATCATGTGGTTGATGACTATGCCACTATCGCTATGGTAGAAAGCAATCTGGGAATCAGCGTATGTCCGGAACTATTTTTCAAACGTCTCCCTTTCCAAGTGCAGCATCGTCCAATTAATACCAGTTTCCGCAGAAAAATAAGCATTTCATATAAGGAAAATTACACGCTTTCTCCTATCGTAAGACAATTCATTACACACGTAAAAAAATGGAGTCTTGACCACCTGATAAGCTCTTAGCATTTCCTTTCGTTTTAAGCTTTGTAAACAATTTATCAATGCAGCAACAGATCTTTTGAATTTGTCGCTGCATTTTCTATTTTTATACCACCTTTTTTTCGTCAGCGTTTTCCTTTTTCTGTTCTGACTCTTTATGAAGGATCCGTTCACCAAAATTTAATAATTTTTCCCTTTCTAAATCAGTCATATCTGGAATTATCTTTTCAAATTTTTCAAGAATTTTCTTTTCACTATCTTTTATCAATTTCTCTCACCTCCAGTCAGTTTATATCTTTGCAATATTATATTATATCTACGATATTTCTGTCAATAGTTTTACATTTGTTAATATTGCATCGCAATATTTTATATGCTACACTCATTTTCAGAAAGAGAGGTGCTGATCTTGAAAGACCGAATAAAAAAGCTTCGCAAAGAACTCAACTTAAACCAGACAGAATTCGGCGAACGCATAGGCGTAAAACAAGGTTCTGTCGCCGGTTATGAATCCGGCGCCCGTACTCCGCTGGACGCTGTCATCTCATCCATATGCAAAGCATTTAATGTCAACGAAATATGGCTCCGTACCGGAGAAGGAGAAATGTTTATAGAAATGGATAAGGAAGCCAAATTAATGAGTTGGGCGGGTTCTGTACTGAAAAGTGTTGATGACTCTTTTAAAAAAAGATTCGTAAAAATGCTTTCTGAATTGAACGAAAAAGACTGGGAGACTCTTGAGAAAATCGCGCTTAAATTACATGAAAAAAAGGACTAGCGCATTTCCCCACATGCGTCAGCCCTTCGAAAATTAATAAATTCAAAAAGGAAAAGCAAAAAACAGCGGAAATTCTTTCTTCACTTGAATTTCCGCTGTTTTCCATGAGCGTGCGGGGATTCGAACCCCGGACAACTTGATTAAAAGTCAAGTGCTCTA
>OGXS01000398.1_pt1 | contig 42373 bp, 41 predicted proteins | sample 1576371 | NCBI WGS metagenome assembly OGXS01 (sample SAMEA3541475, study PRJEB24748) | human gut metagenome | biome: human gut; feature: human-associated habitat; material: faeces | place: China | collected 2012
GTCCAACAGGGGGAGCTGGAAGACCTCATGTCAGTTTTACGACATGAGGTTTTTTTGTGGAGTTAAGGCGGATAATTGACGGATTCCTTTTCCCTCTGCTAGACTGTAACAGTAGGATATATACAGTTAATGAGAGGGAGGAAAGTCCTTTGCTGTTAAGACAGATGAAATATTTTGCGGCGGTTGTAGATCAGAATAGCTTTACAGAGGCGGCGGAACAATGTTACATTTCCCAATCGGCGATTTCCCAGCAGATCAAAGCGTTAGAGAAAGAACTTGGGGTTGAGCTTTTATACAGGGAGAACCGCAGTTTTTCTTTGACGGCTGCGGGGGAATATTTTTATCGCCAAAGTAAGGGGATACTAGAGGAAATTGAAGCGATGCAACGGGAAACAGTTCGGATCGGACAAGAAGATGAGAGTCGTCTTAGAATCGGATACTTGAGAAGTTACAGCGGCTTAGAGCTTCATCAGGCGGTAGCGGAGTTTTCTCAAATCTATCCGGAAGTTCCAATTACGATTGTAAATGGTACACATGAAGAGTTATACGATCTTCTGCGGTTTGGCAAAATAGATCTAGTGCTGACAGACCAGCGAAGGGCATTTTCCGATGAATATATTAACTATCAGTTGCTGCAATGCGGCTGCAATGCGGAAGTATCCTTAAGAAATCCGATCAGTGGGAAGGAACATATAGAGTTAGAGGAATTAAAACATACCCCTTGTATCCTGATTTCTTCTAAGGAACAGCAGAAAGAAGAGGAGGATTATTATAAGAATACCCTGGGAATTGGGAGCAGCTTTCTATTTGCGGAGAGTTTGGAAGAAGGACGATTGATGGTGGCGGGAAACAGAGGATTTCTTCCGGTTGAAGAAGCGGGAAGTCTTCCGCCTGAAGGCCCTGCGGTCCGCAGAGTTCCGATCACCAGGAATGGAAGGCGGATGCAGAGAAATTACTGCGTATTTTGGAAAAAAGATCAAACAAATTACTATATGGAAGAATTTGCGGAGATACTGCGTAAACTGCTTCTGGATAAAGAGGTTTAATAGAGGATGGAAGTCGGATAAGTAATACTTATAAGAAGGATTCATAACTGGAATTGCTCATTTCTCCTGAAGGCGTAAAATAGAACTCGGATAAAGGAGGAAGCTTCAAGATGAAGAAAGATGTAATGATTTTGACAGGAGCAGGCCAGATTGGTATGGCGATCGCGCGCCGGATGGGATATGGAATGAAGATCATTATCGGAGATAAGAAACCGGAGAACGGAGCGGCAATCGCCAGGATCATGAATGAAGCGGGATTTGACACAGAGGCTTTGGAGATGGATCTTTCTTCCAGGGAATCTATCAAAAAGCTGATCGCCAAGGCGCAGGAGTATGGCGACATCACCATGCTGGTGAACGCGGCAGGCGTATCTCCAAGCCAGGCGCCAGTCGAGGCGATTTTGAAAGTGGATCTGTATGGCACAGCCGTGCTTTTAGAGGGAGTGGGGCAGGTGATCAAAGAAGGCGGCGTTGGAGTGACTATCTCCAGCCAATCCGGACACCGGATGCCGGCGCTTACACCGGAGGAAGATGAACAGCTTGCATGTACGCCCACAGAAGAACTTCTGAATCTGACGATCCTTCAACCAGAGAATATCAGAGATACGCTGCATGCTTATCAGATAGCAAAGCGCTGTAATGAGAAACGAGTCATGGCCGAGTCTGTGAAATGGGGAGAGAAAGGCGCGCGGATCAACTCTATCTCTCCGGGGATTATCGTGACCCCTCTGGCGATTGATGAATTCAATGGTCCCCGTGGGGATTTCTACAAGAATATGTTCGCCCAATGCCCGGCGGGCCGCCCTGGAACCGCGGATGAAGTGGCTAATGTGGCGGAGCTTCTTATGAGTGATAAAGGGGCGTTTATCACCGGAGCGGATTTCCTGATCGATGGAGGCGCTACAGCCTCATACTTTTATGGCCCTTTGAAGCCGGAAGAATAGAAACAGAAGATAGAAACGGAGGAAACAGCCGATTGGTTGATGGCAGACCAATCGGCTGTTTTTATTTTTTATCACTAACTTTTTGAGAATCAGGATGGTTATACATAATAGGAAACCAATTTCTACATTCGTATGGAGGTGATGAAGATGAGCAGATACCGAAGAAGCAGAAAAAGAAAAGCCTTTTTAAAGCAAATCCTGACGGTCCTGCTGCTGGTGATCTTTGGGACGGCATTTATACGGGTGGGGTATTCGCTGATCGTTCAAGGGGAGCCCCCGCTGCTGAATATTTTAAGCGTCAGGACGAAAGAAGCAGATACCTCTCTGGGATGGAATCTGATCCTTGTGAATAGAGGCAACCGGGTTCCCGACGGCTATAAGGTAGAACTTACAAAGTTATCCAATGGTGAGAAGGTGGATTCGAGAATATATCCATCACTGCAGAAGATGTTCGATGACGCAAGGGCCTCCGGGCTGGAGCTGTTCGTAAGAGAAGGATACAGGACCAGACAGGAGCAAAAAACAATCATGGAAGAAAGAATACAGAAGTACCAGGAAGAAGGATGTTCGCGAAGAGAAGCTAAAAAGCTTGCAAAAGAATATGTGGCGGCTCCGGGGACCAGTGAGCATGAACTGGGGATCAGTGTCGATATCAATGCGGATAACTCCAAGTGTTCCTCAGACGCCGTCTATGCGTGGCTTGCGAAAAACGCACATAAGTACGGATTTATCAAAAGATATCCATCTGATAAAACGGAGATCACCGGAACGAAGAATGAACCTTGGCATTACCGGTATGTGGGGAAGAAAGCGGCGGCGGAAATGCTGGAAAAAGGGCTGTGTTTAGAAGAATACATAGAACAGTTTTATAATTAAATTTGACGAATCTTCCGTTTGCGTCTATGATGGATGCCATGATGATTGGAATTATTGAAGACGACAAATTACTGAATCAGGCATTGGAAATCTTTTTGCGCAAGGAAGGATATGACACGATCTGTCTGCATAGCAGGAAGGAAGCGCTGGCCCGGCTGAACGGAAAAGAGGATCTTCTTCTGATCGACATTGGTCTGCCGGATGGGGACGGTATTCTTCTGTATCAAGAGCTGCGGGAAAAAGGAGAAGTTCCGGCTGTTTTTCTGACTGCCAGAGACGAAGAGACAGACATGCTGAAAGCATTTGAAGGCGGCGCCGAGGATTATGTGGTCAAACCTTTTTCCATGAAGGTGTTATTGAAACGGATACAGGTGGCGCTTAGGAGAAAGGAAGGACGAAGGCTTCTGACCTGCCGGGATCTGACGTTGGATCTGGACCGGAAGCAGGCGCTGATAAACGGCCAGGAGATTTCCCTGACAGCGAGAGAATATCAGCTTCTGGAATATTTTATGAGAAATCAGGGCCAGGTGCTGACTAAGGAAAATATTTTAGATCAAGTCTGGGGCCTAGACGGAGTGTTCGTGGTAGATAACACGGTCAGTGTGACGGTTAACCGTCTGCGTAAGAAGATCGAGCTGGATGGAGAGGGCCCGGTATATCTGAAAAATGTATTTGGTTTGGGCTACCGGATGGGGGAGTAGTATGGGAGAAGTAATTTTAACTCTGGCTGTTTTAGCGGGAATCCTGGCTGGCGCCGGAATGATGCGGAGGTATCAGAGCAAATGTCGGATGGAGGAACTGCAGAGAATTTCCCGCCTGGCAGATGAGATTTTGGAGGGCCGGAAGCTTTCGGCGGCGTTGTCAGGGGAAGATACATTTCCGGCCAAGATCGAGCATCAGATGGTACGGCTGCAGGAAGTGCTGGAAGGAAAGAGCAGGGAAGCTGAGAAGAGCCGAAGAGAGATCCAGAAGCTGATTTCGGAGACGGCCCACCAGATGCGCACGCCCCTTGCCAATATGGAGACATACGCGGAGCTGTTAAGAGGGGCGCTGGAGGAAGAAAGAGAGGCTTCCCCACAGAGTTCAGCCATGTCAGAAGTAGATGATGTTTTCCGTTATCTGTCTGCTTTGGAGGAAAGCAGAGATAAACTGCGGTTCCTTGTGGAGAACTTTATCAAAATGTCCCGCCTGGAACAAGGGCTGATCCAGATCCGAAAGGAAGAGACGGACATTTTAAAGACGGTGCAGAATACTTTGGGACAGATCCAGAGCCAGGCGGAAGAGAAACAGATTGATCTTGCCATTGATCTTCCGCGGGAAGCCCGGTGTCCCCATGATGGAAACTGGCTGGGGGAAGCGGTCTATAATCTTCTGGACAACGGGGTAAAATATAGCCCTGTCCAAGGGAAGCTCAAGGTGTGCGTCCTGAAGAATGAGATGTTTCTGAAAATACGGGTAGAAGACGAGGGAATTGGAATCGAGCCGGGAGAAGAGGCGGAGATCTTCCGGCGCTTTTATCGGGGAAAGCGGGTGAAAAACCAGGAGGGATTTGGTATCGGCCTTTACCTTGCCAGAGAAATCGTGAACAGACACGGAGGATTTCTGACGGCAAAACGGATGGAACCGGGGCTTAGGATGGAGATCAGTCTGCCGGTATCCGATTTCCAGAGGAAAGATACGGCTTGTTAGAAGTTTGTTAGATTTATCCCGTATACTTAAGAAAAACAGCAGAAGACGGGAGTGTATGTTGATGGAGATGGTAAAGGCCGTGGGCCTGAAAAAATATTATCAGATGGACACATATGAAGTCCGCGCCCTGGATGGAGTGTCGTTTGCCGTGCAGGAAGGAGAATTCCTAGCTGTTGTGGGTACTTCGGGAAGCGGGAAGACCACACTTTTAAATATGCTGGGAGGATTGGACGTGCCTACGGCGGGAGGCGTGTGGATACGCGGAAACAGCTTAAAGGACATGGGGCGGGAAGAGCGGACCGTCTTTCGCCGGAGAAACATTGGTTTTGTATTTCAGCAGTATAATTTGATCCCGGCCATTACCGTCTATGAGAATATGGTCCTGCCATTGAGACTGGATGGGATGGAAATTGACCAGGATTTCCTGGAAGAGATTGTCGCTGTGCTGGGAATCCGAGAGCTTTTTGAGCGTCTGCCGGAGACTTTGTCCGGGGGACAGCAGCAAAGAGCGGCGATCGGGCGGGCTCTTTTGACAAAGCCGGCTGTCCTGCTGGCAGATGAGCCGACCGGGAACTTAGATTCCGTCACCAGCATGGAAGTGATGGGACTATTGAAATCCTGTGCCGCCAGATTTCACCAGACGGTTCTGGTAGTGACACACCAAGAAGAAATAGCCCAGATGGCGGACCGCCTCCTTCGGATCGAAGACGGGAGGATCGTGTATACAGGACAAAATGGATGTGCTGGGCAGAAGGGGGGACATACATGCAAAGAAGAGGCGTGACCCCCAACGACAACGGTTCCGTCATCCAGATGCTTTCGAAGAAAATGGGAGCTTACAATCGGAGCAGAAATCGCCTTCTGCTGGGAGCGGTGGTTTTAAGCATCGTGTCACTGACGGTGGTTTTCGGTCTGGCATATGGCAGGGCACAGGCGGAGTATCAAAGGAGTATCAGAGAGGCGGGAACGACCGCTTCAGCCTGTATTCAGAATGGGGATCAGTCTCAGTATGAAAAGGCAAGGGCTCTTAGTTATATCAGGCAGGCGGGACGACGTGTGACGGCGGGAACCGCGGAGAAAACAGCCGAAGACGCAAAGGCAGTTTCAGTCTGTACCGTCCAATGGCTGGACCCCGGCGCGTGGGAGAAGATCGTCAGCCCGGCGTATACCGACATTTACGGAGAATATCCAGAGAAACCCCAGGAGATCCTGCTGTCCAAGCGGGCGCTCCAGAAGCTTGGCATCAAAGATCCTCAGATGGGGATGGAGATTACAGTGGATGTTTCCATTGGCCTCTTTCAAAAGGGAAAAGAGACCTTTACACTATGCGGCTGGTTTACGGATCATGTCAAAGAGACACAGCGCTCCGCGCCCGGATATATCTCTTTCGCAAAGATGGAAGCATGGGGCTATCATGTCCATGAAGACGCGGATATCCTGCTGTGTCCCTCAGAACGCCTGAACTGGAGGGAAGTAGAAGAACGGTTATACGAAGATATCCCAATTAGAGACGGGCAGCAGCAGCTTACCGTTTCTGAATCGGCCGCTTATGAGGCGGTAAGGGAAATGGCAGGGGGATTCGAGATGGCGGCGGGTGCCGCTTTGATCATTTTATGCGGGATTTTCTTTTTGATCCACAATGTGATGCAGATCTCCCTGATCAGCGACGTCAGGCAGATGGGTCTTTTGAATCTCATTGGGACTACGGAAAAACAGATCCGCCGGATCTATTATAGGCAGATCCTGCGGATACTGGTTCCGGGAGTGCTCCTGGGAGCGGGGATCTCCCTTGTGCTCCTGTTGTTCCTGCTTCCGCATGGTCTGGGAGAACAGTATTTAAGCAGCTATGGAGGGGCGGTGCATCTGCGGGTTTTCCGTCCTTGGATCCTGGCGGCCGCAATCCTGCTGTCCGCCGCGCTTCTGCTTGGTTCGGCGGCAGAAGTGATCTGGCACGTGGCCAGCCGGTCCTGTGTGGAAAATACACGGTACACGGCGCTGAACACAAAGAAGGCCAGGCGGAAGAAAAAAGACAAAAAGCGAAATCACTATGCAAAAAAACGCGGTGAGAGGGCAGAGATCTTTTTGATGGCCTGGCAGAATGTGACACGGTATAAGAGCCGTTTTATCCGAACAGTCCTATCTCTGTTCCTTGGGATGGAAGCGCTTCTTGGGGCGGTTGTGATCTCGTCGGGAAGTGATCCAGCCAATGCGACCAAAGAGCGGCCGGATTTCCTGATCGCCGGACAATTCAGCCAGTGGGCGCAGGAAGAGGGATATGGAAGGGAGTATCAGTCCCGGGATGGGGGAGAAGATCCATTGGAGAGCGAAGGAAGCGGGATGGCGCTTCTCTATGACAATGAGTATGACGAATTTTCCCCTATTTCCCCGGAAGTAAGGAAGAGACTTTTGAGCCTGGATGGAGTGGATCAGGGGACTTCTTCTCTTGTAGAGGGTGCTTATCTGTACTCCGTGATCTCCAGAAAGGGATGGCGTCCCCTGGCCAATGATAGGAATGAGGAAGCATCGGAAAATGAAATGATCGAAGGCCCAGATCCAGATGTGGTCCAGATCTTAAGTGAGGAAGAAATCGAAGAACTGAAAACCTATGCAAAGAAGCATCAGATCCCGGCAGACATGAAGAGCCTGGAGGAAGGAACGGGGGTATTGATCCTTCACGATCATAGGTTGTCCAGGCAGCAGGAAGCCGCGGCCAGAGAGAGCATTGGAGAGCCGATGTATTTTGCCACGCTTCCGGCGAAGGCGGATCTCATAAAATGGAATCAGATGGGTGAGAAAGAGCGGGAAGAGTGGGCCAAAGGAGATGGATTTGCCAGGAAACGTTCAGAACCATTTGCCATAAGCGGATATCTGGACAGCCTGGCGGAAGGATTTCCAGATATCGCCCGGACCTGGCACGGAGCAGAAGGCACGATCTACTATCTGATCAGTCAGCAGGGATTCGCCCGGATTCCCACAGATAAGAAGACCCTTACCATGGAACTGGAGCTTAAAAAAGAAGACGGCGCAGGCGGGAAGCCGCAAGAAGATCAAACAAGACAAGAGACACAGACAAAAACCCAGATCGGTCAGATCATTGAGGTGGAGAACCAGAGACGCGCCCAGATCAGAGATACCGGATTAGAAAAGGGAACTGGTGAAGCGGGAATCTTCTGTATCAGTAAGTCTGATCTGTTGGAAGAGGCTGCGGCTTATATCCGGGGCAGCCGGTTGATCTTCGGGAGTATCAGCGCCGTGCTTTTGTGCGCGGGCCTGGTAAATTTCTTTCATGTTATGGCGGCGGGAATCTTATCGCGGAAAAAGGAACTGGAAATCCTGGAAAGTATTGGGATGACGAAGAGACAAAAGCGTCTGATGTTTCTGGCGGAAGGGGGCTGGTACTGTGTTGTGACGGTGGCGCTGCTTCTGACCGTTGGAAACGGAATTCTTGCTTTAATCCGACATTATATGGAGCAGAGACTTTCGTATTTTGTGTTTCACTATCCGGTGGGCTGGACCGCGCTGCTGCTGACAGCTCTGACGGCTATCTGCTTATCTGCCGCGGCGGTGTTTTCGAAAAAATGACAGATTAGGCGCGGCATCGTCGCTTTTGGGCGATGCCGCGCCCCAAATTTAAAATATTAAGAGTTTAATTTGGCATTAAAATCAGCCATTACTTCTGAAATTTTGATCTGCTGCGGACAGACAGCCTCGCAGCTTCGACAGCCGACACAGGCAGAAGGCTGTTTGTCTTCTGGCATGGCTTCCAATGTAAACCGAGCCATAGCTCCGCCGCCGGAAAGGGTATGTTCATTGTATATCCGGATGAGTCCGGGGATATCCAGCTCTTGAGGGCAATGGCTGGTGCAGTAATGGCAGGCGGTACAGGGAACGCCGTTGGCCATGTGATAAGCGATGTCAAAAAGGGTTTTCTGCTCCTGCTCATTCAATGGCTCTTCCGTCTGGAAGGTTTGGATGTTGTCCTGGAGCTGTTGGAAATCAGACATTCCAGACAGGATCATAGTTACGCTTGGGAGAGTCTGAAGGAAACGGAACGCCCATCCGGGTACGCTTTCCGCTGGCCGCAGGGACTGCAGTTTCTTTGTATCCTCTTCCGAGAGGGAGGCAAGACGCCCGCCCCGGAGCGGTTCCATGACCCAGACGGGAATCTGGTAAGACTCCAGCAGTTCAACTTTTTCTCTGGCGCTTTGGAAATCCCAGTCCAGATAGTTGATCTGAAGCTGGCAGAATTCCATGTGATCGCCGTAAGCTTCCAGGAAACGCTTGATCACATCCAGATTTCCATGAGCGGAAAATCCAAGATGGCGGATGCGGCCATTTTCTTTCTGTTTCATCAGATAGGAGAAGACTCCATATTTTTCATCATCCAAATAAGCATCGATATTCATCTCCCAAACATTGTGGAAGAGATAAAAATCAAAATAGTCTACCTGGCATTTTTCTAATTGCTTCTCAAAGATTTCCTCAACCTTAGTCATGTTGGAAAGATCGTATCCAGGGAATTTGCTGGCAAGATAGAAGCTATCGCGGGGATAAGATTTCAGGATCCGGCCCATGACAGTCTCCGAGTTCCCATTATGGTATCCCCAGGCAGTATCATAATAATTGATGCCCTGATCCATAGCATAAGAAACCATGCGGGCAGCGGATTCTTCATCAATGCGAGAGTCGTCCCCGTTGATACAGGGAAGACGCATAGTCCCAAGTCCAAGAGCCGAGAGGCTTAAGTCTTTAAATTTTTTGTAGATCATCTTTTTTCCTCCTTCCATACTAATCAGTATATCACTGAGAATAAAAACAGGCTACTTTTTTCGGTCATGCGGGACGTCTTGTTAATCTGCCGCTAAGATATATAAGATCCGGGAAAGACATATTGACACCGTGTATTTTGCAATGTTATATTCAAGTTAAATCTTTGTAAAGTGACAGGAGGAAGGCGTAGTATTCATACGAGCAGGTGTTTTGATGTAAGACTCAGGCGAAATTCGTTTTCCTGCTGTCATTTTGCTGTAATAAAAAGATTTTAAACAAAGAGATAAAGAGGGAAAAATATGGATGTATCATTTTCGAGTTTCTGCCAAGAGGTTTTCTCTAATCCGGTCATGGCAGTGACTGTCGTACTGACACTGGGAGTGATCTTCGTCAACGGATGGACGGATGCCCCAAATGCGATCGCCACATGTGTCTCGACCCGATGTCTAAAAGTGCGGACGGCGATCTGGATGAGCGCGGCATTTAATTTCCTTGGCGTGCTGGTAATGACCAAGATCAATAGTTCTGTGGCTTCTACGATCAGTAATATGGTGGATTTTGGAGGAGAGACCACGGATGCGCTGATGGCATTGTGCGCGGCGCTGTTTTCGATTGTTGTTTATAGTGTGGCGGCCTCGATGTTTGGGATTCCTACCAGTGAAAGCCACAGCCTGATCGCCGGCCTTTCCGGCGCCGCGATCGCGGTCCAGGGGGGCGTTGGAGGCATTAATTTTGAGGAATGGGTGAAGGTGCTTTATGGACTGGTCTTGAGCCTGGCGCTTGGGTTCTTTACCGGCTGGGTGATCTGTAAAGGGATTGCGGCTGTCTGCGCCGCGGCGGACAGAAGGAAGGCCAATCGTTTCTTCAAAGCGGGACAGATTTTCAGCGCGGCCTTTATGAGCTTTATGCATGGCGCTCAGGATGGCCAGAAGTTTATCGGTGTATTGTTCCTTGGTGTAGCGTTCTGTAATGGACAGAATAGTGTGGAAGGGATGCTCATTCCAGTGTGGCTGATGATATTATGTTCTACTGTGATGGGTGTTGGGACCAGCGTAGGCGGAGAAAAGATTATCAAATCTGTAGGGATGGATATGGTAAAACTAGAGAAATTCCAAGGATTTTCGGCAGATCTAGCCGGATCGATCTGTCTGCTTTTGGCGAGTGTATTCGGAATCCCGGTGTCCACAACCCACACAAAAACGAGCGCGATCATGGGAGTGGGAGCGGTAAAACGGCTTTCGGCCATTAATTTTGGTGTGGTAAAGGATATGATGCTGACCTGGATATTTACCTTTCCAGGCTGTGGTCTGATCAGTTTCTTTATGGTAAAAATCTTTATATTTGTATTTTAGAAGATAAATAACGAGAAGTTCTAGGAGGAAAGAAAATGGCAAAGAAACAAGATGCGTATTATTTTGATAATTTTGTGGCATGTGCGGAAGAATCCTGCCACGCGGCGCATTTGCTCAGAGATGTTCTGGGAAATTTCAAACAGGAAGAACTTTCCGCAAAGCTGGACGCCATGCATGAAATCGAGAATAGGGCTGACGGAAAGAAGCATGAGGTGATGGACAGGCTGGCAAAAGAATTTATCCCACCGATCGAGCGTGAAGATATCATCGAATTATGCCAGCATCTGGACGACCTTACAGATAAGATCGAAGATGTCCTGCTTCGGGTCTATATGAATAATGTGACGGAGATTGAGGAAGACGCGGTAGAAATGACGGATATCATTATCCGCTGCTGTGAAGCTGTAAAGGAACTTTTGAAGGAATTTGCGGACTTTAAACACTCAAAGAAGTTAAAAGAGCAGATCATACGGATCAACGATTTGGAAGAAGAGGCGGACCGCCTTTATATGTCCAGTATGAGAAAACTTCATACAGAAACAACAGAGCCGCTCCATATCATAGCCTGGAGGGAAATCTACAGTTATCTGGAACACTGCGCAGACGCTTGTGAACACGCGGCGGATGTGGTAGAAAGCGTCGTGATGAAAAATTCTTAAAAATTTAAGAAACTATAAAACCAAAAGTCTTTCACATTCGTCTATAGGGTATCAAGAGCAAAGGAGAATTGAGAAATGGAAAGATATTGTAAAAAATGTGGGAACCTTCTTATAGACGGAGCGAAATTCTGCGGAGCCTGCGGGACTCCCATTGAAGAGGCGGCTCTAAACCAGGAGGATCAGAAGAAGGAAGAAACAAAAGCAAAAATGGTACAGGGAGCAAAGATCATTGGATCGGCATCAGCAAGCGCGCTGAAAGGAGCGATAAAATGGTCGGCTGGAGCGGCAGTGGCAATGGCCAATATTTCTACTGGCGGCTCTATGTATCACCGGGAATCAGCCATGAGAGATGCGGGAAAGAGCAGGAGTGATTTTAAGAATGCCGCCAGGAAGTTAAAAGCTTTGAAAAATCTGAAGGCAGATACACAAATCCCTCAGGATGTAAAGGAAACGAACGCGGAATTCTACGAAAAGAACTATGATCCGGCGTTGGATGACATGGACTCCCTGGAGCACTGGTCTGGATTTAGGAACGAGGACGGTTCTTATTCTGATTGATGTAATGGGCAAAAAAGGGCTTGTTTCTCTTAGGAGAAGCAGGCTCCTTTAATTTACGAAATATTTTGGAGAAAAATAAAACAGAAAATAGTGCTATAAAAAAGGAAAAGAGAAAAAATAATATATTTATATAAAAATATATTGACAATAATAAGATAAGGTGTTATATTAAATATACAAAATAACAGTGATTCATTACAAGACAGACGCGAGCTGTAAGTAATGAACAGTTATTTTCATCAACATATATGTTGAAGAGGATTTCCCGGAAGAAGAAATGCAGCGTGCATCGGGGAAGAAAATCTAAGAAAGGAAGGTACGGACCACCGAAGACGTAACATTTATTTACCAAATTTATTAAGAAAGAGGTAAAAAAAGAATGATTGAAGGATCAAAGTAAAGGCGGGTATCAAAGAAAAGTTTGATATCCGTCTTTACTTATGTCAAAATAGAGATATGGAGTATGCGGTTATGGAAGGAGAGGGAAAAGATGAACATATATGAGGGTGTGCTGAAGTTTGGAGGGACATGGAGAACTTATCAGCAGAGGGTGCTTGACCATACGCAGGAATACTTAAATGACGGCAAGGTTCATATTGTGGCGGCGCCTGGTTCCGGGAAGACGACTCTCGGAATTGAATTGTTCCGAAGGCTGGGAGAACCATGTCTGATCTTATCCCCCAGTATCACAATCCGCCAGCAGTGGATCGCGCGGATCAAGGAGGGCTTTTTGCTGGAAGGAAACAGAGTAGAAGACTGGTGCTCTAATAATATCCAGAAACCTAAAGCCGTGACAGCGATTACTTATCAGGCTCTCCATAGCTGTATGAAACATTATATGGGGGTATTGAAAGATGAGGGAGAGGAAGGAAACGAAGGTGAACAGTCAGAGGAAGAACTTGTAGATTATAGGGAGTTCGATATATATCAGGCGATCCGGGAAGCCAAGATCGGGACGATCTGTTTGGATGAAGCCCATCATCTAAGGAGTGAGTGGTGGAAAGCGCTGGAAGAGTTTTTGAAAAAGGTGCCCCAGATGAAGATTATTTCTCTGACGGCTACCCCTCCCTATGACAGTACCCCGGCTCAGTGGAAGCGGTATATAGATATGTGCGGCCCCATCGATGAAGAAATCTTTACACCGGAGCTGGTAAAAGAAGGAAGTTTGTGCCCGCATCAGGACTATGTTTACTTTAACTGGCCTACAAAAGAAGAAACTCTCGCGGCAGAAACCTATCTGCGAAAGACCAGCCAAGTGATGGAAGAGATAAAGGAGGATCGGGATTTTGTTCAGATGATCGCAGCTCACAGGGGCATTTTAAGCCCTATGGAATATAGCGAGAAATTCTTGGATGATCCCCAATATTTTTCTTCGATTTTGATCTTTTTACAGGAGGTGGGCGTGCCTTTCTCGCCCTATCTGAAAGAACTCCTTGGAACGAAGGGGAAACTTCCCAAACTGGATAATAAATGGATGGAAGTGCTGCTGCAAGGATTTTTATATGAGGATACGGAGGCCTATCCCTGCGACAAAGTGTACCGGGAGCAAATAATTGAAAAACTGAAGGAAGCAGGCTGCATCAGGAGGAAAAAGGTCTGCCTGGCCCAAAATGAAGAAATCACCAAGCTTTTGGTAAAAAGCGCGGGGAAATTGAAAAGCATCGGGGAAATCGCCCGTTCAGAGCAAGAAGGTCTTGGAGAAAATTTGCGGCTTCTGATCTTGTGTGATTTTATCAAGAAAGAAATGCTCTCTTATATCGGAAATGAGGAAAAGGAGATCAAAGAGATCGGCGCGGTCCCGATTTTCGAGTATCTGCGCAGACAGAGGATACCGGGTCTGCGGCTTGGAGTATTAAGTGGAAGCGTTGTGATCGTACCGTCTGATACAGAAGAAGAACTAAAAGAGCTAAAACGAATTCAGCAATTGGCATTTGAGGAAAGTTCAAGAATGACAGTCGTTACCGGTCGCCGTAGAATTGGGAAGACAAGCCTCATTATGAAAGCCGTTGAACAGACTCCCACTGTCTGCCATTTTTGCCCAGGGCGCAATGCAGGTTCTGATCGGCACGAAATCCCTGCTCGGCGAAGGCTGGGATTCTCCCTGCATCAATTCTTTGATCCTTGCTACTTATGTGGGGTCTTTTATGCTGAGCAATCAGATGCGGGGAAGGGCAATCCGTGTATTCAAAGGAGAACCGGATAAAACCAGCAACATTTGGCATCTCGCGTGCATTCTTCCTCAGAAAAAGGGGAAGGCAAAAGGAAGTGACCTGTCGGGAGATTATGAGACTTTGGTACGGAGATTTGATGCTTTTCTTGGAATATCTTATCAGGAAGCAGTGATCGAGAGCGGGATCGGACGGCTCGGACTAGGTGATAAACTGGATTCCAAGGGAGCGATTGAAAAGGTCAATGGACGGATGCTGAAGCGAGCCCGCGACCGGGATGGCCTTCGCGCGGCTTGGGAACAGTCGCTGAAAGTGATTCATGGTGATATGGCGGTAGAAGAAGTACAGGAGATAGAGAAAGATAAAGCGGAGATTGGTTATCTTTTTGCGAACGCGGTCGCCTGTGAGATCGTTTCTGTGATCGGAACGGTGCTGTTTTTCTGCTGTCGGGTATTTCTTGAGGCAGGGACAAGTGTGCGTTCCGTTCCCGCGGTGCTGGCTGGAGTTGGATTCTTGCTGTGCGCCATTGGAGCGCTGCGGTATGGATACCGGATCGTCAGCCTTATGACGCCTCAGAAGCGGGTAAAGAAAACGGCTGAGGGAATTCTTGCGGCGCTGATCCAGATCGGGAAGATTGAAGATCCGGAACACTGCCGGGTAGCGGTGGAGGAAAGCGATGTGCTGGTGGGAGCCTATTTAAAGGGAGGAAGCACCAGGGATAAGACACTTTTTGCTGCTTGTCTCAGCGAGCTGTGGGGAGTGATCGACAATCCAAGATATCTCTTGATGCGCAAGCGCGGAAAAGAGCGGGCGCAGGAGTCTTACGCAGTGCCGGAGATATTCGGAAAGCACCGGGAGGAGGCGGATATCTTTGCATCCTGTATGCGAAAGGTATTGGGATCTTATGTGGCGGTATACACTAGAACGCCAGAGGGAAGAAAACTTCTTCTAAAGGCCAGGACCCGTTCCTTTGTAAATAAGAACGACCAGCTCTTAACGGGTAAGAAACAGGTGAAGGGAAAGTATGAATAATATGCTGTGGTAAACCCTTGTATTTCTTTTGCTATCGTGTTATCTTTTTATTATTCTAAATGGCGTCAGTTTCTGCCGCCTATCTATTTTACGGGACTATTTTCCAATGCTCCGCACAAAGGAAGAAATCCGTGAATTGAAGAAGCGGATGGAACGTTTATCTGCGAGATAGGAGGTCTTATGAGGAGTCGAAAGAAGGGAATCATAGGTATCAGTATTTTTCTGTGTTCATTTCTGGTTTGTGGTCAAGCGGTTTATGCCAACTCTTCCTGGGTATGGCTGACGGAGCAGAGGCCATATGAATTGCTTCCTGTGGCGGCGGCGCTTACGATCATCATAGAAGTGGTTGTCATTAAAATTTTTTTGAAGATCGAGAATACAAAAAGACTGATCGGACTGGTGGTGATTGGGAATCTGGCCTCTTTTGCCCTGCCATATCTTATGGAATATTTAGAAATGCGGGCATGGGGATATACAGATTGGGCGGAGATTTTTGATAGAGGACCCTTTTACATAGTGGGAGCTATTTATCTTTTACTGACGCTGATTGTTGAGATCCCAATTGTCAGTGTTGGAATGAAGAAAGAAATAGCGGGCAGGAGAAGAGCAATCTTAGTTATTGGGATGGCCAATGTGATCACTACAGCTATGGTCGGGATAGCAGAAAGACTTCTTTGTTATGGACAATGGTAGAATACATATTTTGTGATATCAAGGGAAAGCATGTACAAAAAAGACAGCACTCAAGAACGAGGGTTGTCTTTTTTTGGTGTGTGAAAAATTGAGCGGATTAGGATGGAATTGTGCATACTATTCGTGAAAAATAAGAAAAAAGTTTGTGTTAAATTAATATCAATATAAATAATCAGAAATTACTTGACATATAAATGGTGTTAAGAATATAATTATAAAAACAAAATTGTTCAACAATATTGTGCTTCGATTAAAAAGGTTGAACAAAAAGAGAACGGATAAAAAGAAAAGGAGGAAAGCGTATGAATATCACAGTATTTGGAAGCGGAAACGGCGGATGTACGCTGGCGGCGGACTGGGCATTGTCGGGACACAATGTCCGGTTATTTGACTTTGAGAAATTCCCAGATAATATTAACGCGATCAATGAAGCTGGAGGAATATCTATCTCAGGAAAAGTGGAAGGTTTCGCAAAGCTGGACTATTGTGGATTCGACATCGATCAGGCACTGGAAGACTGCGATATGCTGTTTGTTGTAGGTCCTGCTTACAGTACACAGCCTTTTGGGGAGGCGTGCAAAGGAAAATTGAAAGAGGGACAGCGGGTGATCATTGTGCCGGGGTCCTGTGGGGGAGCGCTGATCTTCAAGAGGGCACTGGGGCTAGACTACAACGATGAAAGTGTAATCGTGGGAGAGACACATACACTGCCGTATGCCTGCCGGGTTATGTCTCCGGGAGTCATCCATGTTTACCATAAGTTGACAGGGTGGGTCTATATTGCGGCCCTTCCATCTAAATATACACAGGAACTATATGAAACCTTCAACCAGGTAAATCCTTGTGTTCCGGCTAAGAATGTTTTGCAGACAACGCTGACGAATGGGAATCCGGCAATTCATCCAGCGGGTACGCTAATGATGGCAGCTTGGATTGAGGCGACAAAGGGAGACTTTTATTTCTACGAGGATGGCATTCAGCCAGGAGTCGGCCGCCTGATCAAAGGCGTAGATGAGGAACGGATGGAGATTGCGAAAGCAATGGGATTTGATCTGTATCCGGGGCCGGTATTGACAAAGAAACAGGGATATCTGATCGATGATGATTATGAAAACTGCTATAGAAGCGCACCGGGGTTTAAGGGAGTGCGGGCGCCTCAGAAGCTGGATACCAGATATTTTCATGAAGACGTAGGATTTGGCCTGGTACTTTTTGAAGAACTGGGAGAAAAATTTGGGGTAGAGACGCCGGTGATCAGCTCTATTATCACTCTTGCGTCTACGATCATGCAAAGAGACTACCGGGGAGAGAGAATGAGAACGCTGGATAAGTTGGGGCTGGATAATCTGTCCTGTGAAGAGTTGATTCACCGGTTATAAGAGAAAGTGGGAAGGGGGAATTTTAATGAAAGAAAAGAAACAATCCAGGAAATTAACGTTTCCAGAGGCAATTGGGCTTTTGATTGTTTTCGTGCTGATCTTGATCTGGGGATCAATCATCAGCAAGATCCCGACAGGAATATCCATCTGTCTTTGTTCTTTAGCGGCAGGTCTATATGCCATCATCGTGTTGCATAAGACCTGGGATGAACTGCAGGAAGGAATACTGAAAGTGATCGGTATCGGTATGTCTGCGACATTAATCCTGTTGATGGTAGGTTTGATTTCTGGTTCCTGGTTGTCTTCAGGAACGACACCGATCTTGATATACTGGGGTCTGAAGCTTCTGAATCCATCCGTATATCTTGCGGTTACCTTCTTGATCACGGCTATCGGCGGCATGGCTACCGGATCGGCCTGGGCGATTATGGCAACCTTTGGAGTGGCACTGATGGGAGTCGCCAACGGACTGGGTATACCAACTCCGATTGCTGGAGCTGTGATCTGCTGCGGATCATATCTGGGGGACAAATGGAGTCCCCTATCTGATGTGACCAATTTGGCTTCCGCAGTAACAGACGAGAATTCCTTCCGCCTATTTGGCTGTATGATTCCAACATCTGGAGTCAGCGCAGGGATTGCGTTGGTCATCTATGTAATCATGGGATTTATGATGGGCAATTCTGGGACCTTCGATGCATCTTTGACAGGTGATATTATAACAACATTGGAAGGAACCTATAATTTTAATCCAATTTTGATTCTTCCGATCATTGTGGTGGTAGTTCTGGCGGCAATGAAGAAACCAATTCTCCCGGCACTGGTGATTGGGGCGGCCATTGGCACAATTTTCGCTATATTTATCCAGGGAATGAGTGTGACAGATGCGCTGTCTGCTTTGTATAACGGATACTCTGTCTCCACGGGAAATGAAGCTATTGATGATTTGCTTTCCGGTGGAGGGCTTTCTTACATGATGTCATTGATTCTGATGTTATTCTGCGCTTTTGTGTTTGCGGGTATTATCGAGTCTATGGGAACTTTGGACGCAATCCTGGAAAAGCTGATCAAAGTGGCGAAAAAAAGAGGTCACCTGGTTCTGGTCAGCATGTTTACCACAATCCTGGGAGTATATTTAACCAGTTCTGTATATGTGTCCACCATTATGAATGGCCGCATGTATCTTCCAGCCTATGAGAAAGAGGGGATTGACAAGATTGCGTTGGCACGGACACTTTCAGAGTGCGCATCCAATTTTGGGGCAATCGTTCCTTGGAGCAACGGCGCTATTATTATGCTGAGTACCTTTGGAGTGGCCTGGTATGAATACGCTCCCTATATGTTCAATCACTGGCTGGCGTTGATTCTGGTAGCGCTGTGTGGATATACTGGGAAATTTCTGCCGCTGAAGAAGGAACCTCAAAAGGCAGAGGAATAAAAAGTAGAATTGCTGATATAGAATGAATCCTAATAGAAATATGTGCCGGATTTATGCTACAATAAATTCGGCACATATTTGATAAAATGGTAGATCAAAAAATGTAAGGTCTTGGAAGAGGGAGTATTATGGCGGTAGAAAGAAAATTATCTGCGGAAAATTTAGCATATGAAAAGATTAAAGATGCATTATGCCAAAGGAAATTTGGCCCAGGGACGAAACTTTTGGAACAGTCTTTGAGCACTGCGCTAAAGATGAGCAGGACGCCGATTCGACAGGCTTTAAAGAGGCTTGCTCAAGAGGGATATGTTGAGATTGTCCCCAATAGGGGAGCGTTTGTGGCACAGCCTGATATTACAGATATTCGGGAATTATACGATGTACGAATCGAATTGGAGATTTTTGCACTTCGTCTTGGGATTGAAGCTTTTACGGAAGAGGACTTTCGTTTCTTGGAAGAATTGATCGAGCAGGAATACCGTGCTTTTGAAACTAGGAACTTTTCTGCGTATATGGAAGCCAATCGATCTTTTCATACGACCATTGTAGATAAAGCGGACAACCATTATCTAAGTGATATTTTTGAGAATATTTACCAGCATATGGATACATTTTTGACACTATATGATAATTTCTATGTGCAGCTTGGACAGGATATCCGTTCGATTCAGGCGCATCGAGAGATGGTAAAAGCGATTCGGGAAAAGAATCAAGAGCATTTCGGAGAAATGGTACAGAAACTTTGTAATGATACTTATGAGGAATATAAAAATCGATATGTGCCTTGTGAAAATATTTATGCGATCCTGAGTCTTGGAGATGAAGCCGAGACTCAGGATGTGCGCTTTACGTTATGAACTTATTTTTTATAATCAAATTCAAAAGTCACGAATTCGTCAATAAAACGAAGGATATAGTCTACTACAGCATCACACACTTCTTTTCCAAGCTCGGCTGTGGCGTCGCGGGCGCTCTTTGAATAGTCCACGCCGGCGGCATGGCCGTGCTCGATCAAATCTCCGGTTTTAGTGACGTCTCTTGTACGCAGATTCAGATAAACAGCCGCGCCTTCAAATTCACCTCTGTGAAGGTCCAGAAGCTGAATATTTCCGATTTTCTGATTATCCGGAATGTGTGCCCGTTCCACTTTTACGATATCTGGATTAATGTGCATCATAACAGCGGTTTCTGTAATATCGCCATGTCCGATCAGGCCCCATTCGGGGTTCAGGTCCCCTGCCACTTCAAACCACTGGATATTCGCCACAGGAATATTTTTTAAACGAAGATATTGTCCTACGTCATAAAGCGCGTTATTATTGCCGCCATGTCCATTTAAGAATAAGAAATGGGTAAAGCCATAGGAAACAAGCTGATCGCAGACCTCCTGTATGTAGGCGGCAAGAGTAGTCTGGGAAACAGCCATGGTTCCTGGGAAGTCGGCATGATAGAGTGCGTGTCCATAAGGAACGACGGGCGCCACAAGTCCTTTGTCTGTTTTTTCACCGACCCTTTTCGCCAGGTATTCAGCGATGATCCAGTCGGTACCGACTGGAAGCGCAGGGCCGTGCTGCTCAGAGCTTCCGACAGGGATGATCGCCAGTTTCCTTGTCTTCATTGCTTCTTGATTTTCTTCCCATGTGTTTTCAAAAATAAAACTGCTCATAAAACAACTCCTCCTTTTTGATTCAGGTTTATCCGCTGCGCGGATACTTCTATTTTCTATGATAAGTAAAAAGAGAGCATGACGCAAGAGGCGATTCCGTCCAGTTGACGCACTCATACCAATTTGTTAGAATATAGGGGAAAAGTTAAGATTTATCAAGAAATATATAAGTTTACAAAGACGAAAGATAAATCCTGTGGGGTGGGTATGATAATCGAATAAGGAGGAAAGATGATGCTGGATTTAACGTTTGGTGAACAGGTCAAGATCGTGTTGAGCCGGAAAAACATGACGATTAAAGAACTTGCGGAAGAAATCGAGAAACGGACCGGAAAGAAAATGTCCCGCCAGAATCTGACTCAGCGGCTTGGAAGGGACAATTTTCAAGAGCAGGATATGCGTATGATCGCCGGAATTCTGGGGTGTCCTTTCCGTTTGGATATTTTAGAAGAAGGGGCAGGCGCGGAACGTCAAGAACGTTATGAAGCTGTGGAGGCGCAGGCGGCGGAGGTGCTTGAGGAAGCCCCGGAAGATATGGTCTCGATAGCAGAAAATCCAGAGGGCCGGGAAGCGGACGAAGAAGACTTTTCGTTGGAGCGAGATATTACGATCGGCGAGCTTGTAGATATCAACCAGGAACTGGATGAGATGATCGAGGAGGAACAAGGGGAGATGCCCCTTCAGGGACCTCCGGTAGAAGAACTTCTGGAAGAGATGGAAGAGATCGAACGGGAAGCAAAAGAGCGAAGCCAAGAGAGGATCAACCGGGAAGAGAGGGCGGAACAGGAACGGCAGGCACGCGGCTGGAAAGCCTATCTGCAGCGCAGAAAGCATAGAGACACTGAGGATTCGGTGACGGAAGCAGAAGCGGTGAAAGCCGTTGCGGCAGGAGAGTTGGTTTCCTATGACATGGAAGCGGCGGAAGAACCGGCATCAGAGGCAGAACCGGAGAATATTCAGATGCCAGAGGAATCTGTATCCGAAAGTAATGAGATAGAAGAAGATCTGGTCATGGAAGAGGAAGAAGATCTGGAGCGGGGAGACGTCAATCCCTATACGGGGAGAGAATATAAGAGCAACAGTGTACGTATGCATCCCAAACGGATCGGATATGTACAGGTCTATGACCGGGGAGAACATAAATGGACGGATATGACAGAGTGGGCGTTCCTTGGATATCAGGAGCGAAAAAAAGCGCTCCTTGGCAAGGATTATGAACCGCCGATCTATCTGGATTAGGAAGAAAAGGTGTGGGGAAGATGAACTGGGAGCAATTATTGTCCACCAAGAGAAACAGGGGAGGCGCTGGGAAACACAGATACGTGAAGAATACGGATCTGCGAAGTGAGTTTGAAAAAGATTATCACAGGATCATAGGGAGCGCTTCCTTCCGGCGGCTTCAGGACAAGACTCAAGTTTTTCCGTTGGACAAAAGCGACTTTATCAGGACGAGGCTGACCCATTCTCTGGAGGTATCTTCATTTGCAAAGTCTCTGGGACAGAATATCGGAGAAAATATATTGGTATATAAAAAGGACGGAGGATTCACACCAAGGATGAAGGAAGATATTTGCAGTATCCTGCAGTGCGCGGGACTGATCCATGATATTGGGAATCCTCCTTTTGGCCATTTCGGAGAAGTGGCGATCCGGGAATGGTTCGAGCGGAACCTGCCGACGCTTTTGTATAAAGGGACGCCAATTGAGCAAGTGCTGACTCCTCAGATGCGGGAAGACTTCTATCATTTTGAGGGAAACGCTCAGGCCCTTCGTTTGGTTTCTAAACTGCATTTCTTGGTGGATGAGCGCGGTATGAATCTGACGTATGCTTTGCTGAATACGATCGTCAAATATCCGGTGTCTTCGACTCAGATCAATAAGAAGTCCGGAGACATCCGGGAGAAGAAGATGGGGTACTATTATGCGGATAGGGAGATCTTTGAGGAGATCCAACAGGAGACGGGCACGAATGGCTGCCGGCATCCGCTGACGTTCATTTTGGAAGCGGCAGATGATATTGCCTATAAGACAGCAGATATTGAAGATGCGTTTATCAAAGGTTTTATCACTTATCATACATTATTAGAAGAATTGCTGGAGCTTCAGGAGAAATACGCGCCTGAGGACGGCGGTTCTTTTTATCCGGCAGAGAAACTGGAAGAGCTGTATCTGAGGGGGAAGGAACGGCATGTAGAGAACCCGGAAGAGTACGCGATCAAGAATTGGATCGTGCGAGTCCAGGGATTTCTGATCAACTGCGCCACTTATGGATTTACATCTAATTATAATATGATCATGAAGGGAGAGTACCGGTATGATCTGTTCCACCGAACATTTGCGGAGAAGCTGATGGATCTTTTGGGGGATTTGGCGTTTCGCAAGGTGTTTACCTCGGATGCGATATACCGGATGGAAGTGGCGGAGTCGGCAATGATTGATTTCCTGATGGACAAGTTTATCCGGGCGGTGATCTATTATGACGAACCAGGGGAGAAGCTGGGAACGATCGAGAGCAGAATGGTTTCTTTCATTTCCAGTAATTATAAGAATGCCTATCACTACCATGCCCAAGGGAAAGAGCCGCGGGAGAAGCTATACCTGAGGCTGCTTCTGGTGACGGACTACATCTGCGGGATGACGGACAGTTATGCCAAACGGCTGTATCAGGAGATTAAAGCGATCGTATAATATAGGTATTTTTTGCGGAAAAAGGGAATAGATTGTGGTAAATGAATCCAGATTGGAAGTGGAGGATTGAAACAATTTATTCGTTACCTGTATGAGTATGAGCAGGGAAAGAGAGTCCGCAATGTAGGATTTGTAAGAGTAGAGCAGACGGAAGAAGAAACGGTGGTCCATATTCACGGGAAGGGACTGCGGATACAGGGAACGCGTCAGCTTACGGTGTACCTTTTCTATGAAGAGGACGATACCTGCATGGGGATCCGGCAGGGGGAGATCGAGAATGTAAATCCGGCTGTAAATTACCGGCTGCGCTACACCAGACAAGATACAGGGGAGCCTGAGAATTATCCGCGGATTGACGGAGTGATCCTGGAGTCGGAGGGGCAGCGCAGATATGCGGCGGTGTGGGACGATATGCCGGCAGACATTAACCAAATGGTGATTTGGGAGAAAAAAACGGAAGTCCCCACAATAGAGCAAAACAAAACAGAGAGAGGAAAAGAGACAGAAAACGCGGCGGATATGCGGGAAGATGAAGGCGCTCAGGAGACAGAGGTTTTGGAAGACGGGATAGGGGAAGAAACTGTAAGCGAGCAATCCCGGGAAGCCCAATTCCGGGGCGCGAGGGCAGAGAGGGCGGGACAGCCCGATGGGGACCGCAATCGCAAGATCCGCAAGATCCAGCGAAAAGACCTGGCGCAGCTCCCAAGATGTGAATGGAAACTGTCCAATAATAGTTTCCTGCTCCATGGATATTATAATTACAGACACCTTCTTCTGATTGAGGAAGGTGAGGCATGGAAGCTGGGAGTTCCCGGAATCTATCACGAGAAAGAGGCAAACGCTGCCGGAGCTTTTGGATTTGGCGAGTTTATACCGGCGGAAGAATTGGAAGGACTTGCGGTTCCGGAAGAATGGAATGTCCCGGAGACCTTTGGGTACTGGTGCAGGCCGGTACGCCACTAATAGCTGCGGAAGAAAAGAGGAAAAATCATGGCAGATACAGATGAAAAATATATGCGGGAGGCGGTACGGCAGGCAAAGAAAGCTTATGCCATCGGAGAAGTGCCGATCGGCTGTGTGATCGTTTATCAGGATAAGATTATCGGTCGGGGCTATAACCGACGGACAGTAGATAAAAATACGCTGGCCCACGCAGAACTGATCGCTATCAGGAAAGCCAGCAGGAAAATGGGAGACTGGCGGTTGGAAGGGTGTACTATGTATGTGACTTTGGAACCGTGTCAGATGTGCTCCGGAGCGATCGTACAGTCCCGGATGGAGCGGGTGGTGATCGGGTGTATGAATCCGAAAGCCGGCTGTGCGGGATCAATCCTGAACCTTCTGCAGATGGAAGAGTTTAATCACCGGGTTGATATTACAACAGGGGTGCTGGGAGAAGAATGCAGTCAGATGATGAAAGGATTCTTCCGGGAACTGCGGGAGAAAAAAAGAAGGGATTGACTGGCTCAATCCCTCGTTTCATTCCCTTATTTATTCGTGCGCTGCGCTTCGAACGAGACTTCACAGACGTTACCTTGGCAGCAGCTCGGTCCAGGCGCCCTTACGGCACCCGGAAGGTTCTGCTTAGTGCTGCTTCGTTCCCGACCTGACACGGTTCACAGATTTCCGTCGCGTAAGACCCAGACTTCTATACTACTTAACCAAGGGCAGCTCTGCAAAACAAGCCCTCTGCGCAGCATCACCCCTGCTATAGCGGATTGCAGGTACAAGGTACCGCTAACACCCCGGCTGCACGAGACTTAATTTTAACGTGTTTTAGAAAAAATGTCAATGGGGGACAGGGCATTTTCAATTGGGGCCGGGGGATTTTTAAAAATCCCCCGGCCCCAATGAAAGGAGGACCAATGAAAATCTTACTGACAGCAGTCAACGCAAAATACATTCACTCAAATCTGGCGGTGTACAGCCTGAAGGCATATGCCGAGAAGAAGCTTCCCCACAAGTCTCCGACAGAGATCGCGATCCGGGAATATACGATCAACCAAAAAATGGACGAGATCATGGGAAGTATTTTTGAAGAGGCGCCGGATGTTTTATGTTTTTCCTGCTACATCTGGAATCGGCAGGTGGTGGAAATGCTGGTAAGGGATTTGGGCAGGATCAGGCCGGATATGATGATATGGCTTGGAGGCCCGGAGGTCTCTTATGACAGTGAGGCGGTATTGGAGCGTCTGCCTCAGGTTAAGGGAGTGATGAAGGGCGAAGGGGAAGAAACCTTTGCTAAGCTCTGTGAATTGTGTGAGAAGGAAGGGCTTGCGGATCAAAAATTAGCCGCTGTCGCGGGAATCACCTTCCGGCAGGAAGACGGAAGGATCGTGGAGAATCCATGGAGAGAGCCGATGGATTTAAGCAGGATTCCTTTTGTCTATCAAGATATGGGAGAGTTCGCCCACAAGATCATCTATTATGAATCCAGCAGAGGCTGTCCCTTTTCCTGCAGCTACTGTCTCTCTTCCATCGACAAGAAACTAAGGTTCCGTGATCTTCGTCTGGTAGAAGAAGAACTGCGGTTTTTTCTCGATGCGAAAGTGCCGCAGGTAAAGTTTGTTGATCGGACATTTAACTGCAGTCATTCTCACGCTTTGGCAATATGGAAGTATATCAGGGAGCATGACAACGGCGTGACGAATTTCCATTTTGAGGTGTCGGCGGATCTGTTCAATGAGGAAGAATTAAAACTGCTTGAAACCATGCGGCCTGGTCTGGTGCAGCTGGAAATCGGGGTACAGTCTACCAATCCAAAGACCCTGGAAGCGATCCGGCGGATTATGGACTTTGACAAGCTCTCCCGATCGGTGAGAAGGATCGGGAAAATGAAAAACATTCATCAACACCTGGATCTGATCGCAGGGCTTCCCTATGAAGATATTGTAAGTTTTGCCAGATCATTCGATGATGTATACCGGCTGAAACCACACCAGCTTCAGCTTGGCTTCCTAAAGGTCTTAAAAGGATCCTGGATGAAGGAAAACGAGAAGGCTTACGGTCTGATCTATAAAAGCGACCCGCCTTATGAAGTTCTGGAGACCCGGTGGATTTCTTATGGGGATATACTCCGTCTGAAAGGGATCGAAGAGATGGTCGAGATCTACTACAACAGCCGCCAGTTTGAACGTACAATAGAGGAATTGGAAAATGTGTGTGAATCCCCTTGGGCCCTGTATGAAAGACTGTGGGATTATTATAGGAAGAAACAGTTCCAAGGCCAGCAGCATAAAAGAAGCGCAAGATATGAGATCCTTCTGGAATTTATCGGCGAAATACTGCCGGAGCAAAAAGAGCGGTTCCGCGAACTTTTAATCTATGATTATTATCTGAGGGAAAACGCGAAGAGCCGGCCGGACTTCGCGGGAGATGAAACGGTGACGGCAAGAGAGGCAAAGCGGTTTTACGCAGAGGAAGAAGAGGCAAGGCGGTATCTGCCGGCCTATAGCAAATATGACAGAAATCAGATGCGTAAGATGACTCATTTGGAATACTTTGCCTGCATGGATCAGGTTGTCCTGTTTGATTACCGGGAGAGAAATCCCATCAACCAGGAGGCCAGAACCTGTATTTTCCCATCGGAAGAGATAAAGGAGAAAAAGAATGGTGAAGAAAAGGACAAAAGAGATTCTGGAGATCCTCGACCGGGAATTTGGGACGGACTATAAATGTTACCTGAACTATGAGGCGCCCTGGCAGCTTCTGGCGGCCACTATGCTCAGCGCGCAGTGTACAGATGCCCGGGTCAATATTGTGACGGCGGATCTGTTTCAGAAGTATCCGTCGGCAGAAGCTCTGGCGGATGCGGATCTAAAAGAGCTGGAAGAAGATATCCGCCCCACTGGATTCTTCCATAACAAAGCGAAGAATTTAAAAGCATGTATGATCCAGATCAGGGACCAGTTTGGCGGAGAAGTACCGGAGACGCTGGAGGATCTGACTTCTCTGCCGGGAGTAGGAAGGAAGACGGCCAATGTGATCCGGGGAAATATCTATCATGATCCCAGTGTGGTAGTAGATACTCACGTGAAGCGCATTTCCGCAAGACTGGGATTGACGAAAAATTCAGATCCGGAGAAGGTGGAGTACGACCTGATGCAAGAACTGCCCAAAGATCATTGGATCCTCTATAATATCCAGATTATTACGTTTGGAAGAAAAATTTGTACGGCGCGAAGTCCCAAATGTGGAGAATGTTTCTTGCAAAAATATTGTAAAGAGTATAGAATGAAGAGAAATGGGTAAAGAAAGGGAAATACATGGATTTTAATAATAGAAAAACAAGGCGCGTTATTGCGACGATCATTATTGTCGTGATCATAGCGATGGTGGCTACTTCAATCATACCGTATCTGATGGCCTAGAGATCATAGGAAGTGAGAGGGGAGCATGTCTGACAACAGGATTCGGAAGAGAAGGAAATATCATAAGAAAATGGCGCAAAAAAGGCGAAAAAGGAGGAGAGTTCTTTTTGGCCTTGTTTTGCTATGCGCAGCTGTTGTTTTTGGAATCTCTTATTTTATGCTGTATCGAAGTGTATCCAAATATCCCCAGAATCTCATCAGCGACCATATCTATATTGAAAATGTGGATGTTTCCGGCATGACGAAAGATGAGGCGATCCAGGCTATGAACGAGCACCTGGCGGAAGACCGGGCGAAGACGGTAACGCTTCAGGTTGGGGAAGAAAGCGCGCAGGCAACTCTGGAAGAATTTGGGATTTATTACCAGAATATAGAAGATACCGTGGACGAAGCCATGGCTTATGGGAAAGAGGGCGGTGTTTTTGGCAGATATTGGAAACTGAGGAAGCTGAAAAAGGAAAAGCTGGTTCTGGAGGAAGAATTAAAGGTCAATCAGGAGCAGGCGGAAGCGGTTCTTACAGAACGGGCGGTGCCGATCGCGGATCATGCGCAGGATGCCGCGATCAGCCGGACGGGAAATGGATTTTCCATACAGGAAGAACAGGAAGGATCGACAGTTGATATTGAGAAATCCACAAAAGCGCTGGAGACCTATTTAAATGACAAATGGAATCACGATGATTTTACGCTGGAAACGGCGTTAGTTAAGGAAGAACCAGAGATAAAAGCGGCAGATCTGGAGTCTATCCAGGATGAACTTGGCACATTTTCTACGGATGCCGGAGGCGGAGAGCGGTGGAAAAATCTGGAAACGGCATCAGGAAAGCTGAACGGCATGATCGTGATGCCGGGCAAAGAGGTTTCTGTTCATGATGTGACAGCGCCTTATGATGAAGAACATGGATATGTGCCTGCGGGTTCTTATGAGAATGGTCAGGTAGTAGATACCTATGGAGGCGGTATCTGCCAGGTGTCCACTACACTGTATAATGCCCTCCTCTACGCGGAAATAGAGATCGTGGAGCGGGCTCCGCATTCTATGATGGTCAATTATGTGGAACCCTCAAGAGACGCGGCGATCGCGGGGGATACAAAAGATCTGAACTTTAAGAATAATCAGGAGACTCCGATCTATATCGAGGGAGGGATCGATGCTTCCAACCAGCTCCATTTTACCATATATGGAAAAGAAACCAGAGATGAAAACCGGTCGGTGGAATATGTCAGCGAGACGGTAGCGGAGGAAGAATATGAGGTAAAATACGAGGAAGACCCGGAAGCGCCTCTTGGAGAGATGACCAACGAAGGAAGCCCCCATACGGGACGGTCGGCGAGACTTTGGAAAGTAGTGTCTGTAGATGGCGAAGAGGTAGAGCGGGAAGTGATAAACGAAAGTCATTACAATAAATCGGATCAAATCATTAAAGTGGGCACGAAATCAGATAACGCGGGAGCCTCCGCGGCGGTAAGGAGCGCGATCGCAACGCAGGACAGGGATAAGATCAACGCGGCGATCAGCCAGGCGGGGGCCTCTTAGAAGGAAAAGGAGAATAAAATGGCGGATGAAAACAGATTGTCAGAGATTGCAGTCGTATATGGAGGGATGGAAAAGAGCGGCCTTTACGCAGTGACGGCAGCGGCAAATGCCGTTGCCGCCAAATGTGGGAAGCTTCTTGCGGTCCAAGTGAGAATAGAGTATCCGATCAAGATGGAAAAGGCACGGATTTACGGAATGTTAAAACCGATCCGTGCCTTTTGCCGTGAGAGGGGAATCGAACTGGCAGAAGAAGGGATCAGTCCAAGCCCGGTAGTGTCGCGGGTGATGACAGTGGCTGTTGTCAGCGGGGAAAAAAGCGGTAAGACAGGGTCGGAATCAAAAAGTGTAAGGCCGGGACAGGAGATCCTTGTCACAAAATGGATCGGTCTTGGGGGAACGGCGCGCCTTTTATGGGAGTGTGGGGAACGGCTTAAAAACCATTTCCCTCTTCGATTCCTTAAACAGACCGAAGAAATGGAATCCTTGATATTTGCGGGAGAAGATGCGATGATCGCGAATCAGGCCGGAGCGGAATTGATGATTCCGGTGGCGGAAGGAGGGATCCTGGCCGCGCTCTGGCAGCTGGCGAAAACGGCGGGGCGGGGGTTTTCCGTGGATATGAAGGCTCTGCCAATCCGTCAGGAAACGGTTGAAATATGTGAATATCTGGAATTAAATCCCTACCAGCTGACAGGGGCGGGCAGTCTGCTGATCGTGGCCAAGGAGGGACAAAATATGGCGGAATATCTTAGAAAGCGAGGGATCCCGGCAGTTTGCGCGGGCTGTCTGACGGAAGGTCAAGGTAAGATCCTGCATAACGGAGAAGAAATCCGATATCTGGATCGGCCGGCGCCAGATGAAATATTGAAAATTTTTTGAAAATTGGAGAACCTGACTAAATGTTTTTATACAACTGTCTAATATGCACATTGACGAACATCAAGTTTTCGATATAAACTAGTTAAAATATTATCAATTGCTTGGAGGAATGAAGAAAATGCTCAATATCGTTCTGCATGAGCCGGAGATCCCCGCCAATACCGGAAATATCGGGAGAACCTGCGTGGCCACTGGGACTCGTCTTCATCTGATCGAGCCCTTGGGCTTTCGATTAAATGAGAAAAATCTTAAGAGAGCAGGGATGGACTACTGGAATGACCTGGATGTGAGGACCTACATTAACTATGAGGAGTTTCTGGAGAAAAATCCAAATGCCAGGATTTATATGGCGACTACCAAGGCTCAGAAAGCTTATACAGAGGTGAGTTACGAACCGGACTGCTATATTATGTTTGGGAAAGAAAGCGCGGGAATACCGGAGGAAATTTTGGTGCGGCATAAGAATGACTGTGTCAGAATCCCCATGGCAGGAGGGATACGTTCCCTGAATCTAGCCAATTCCGCGGCTATCATCCTTTATGAGGCGCTGCGTCAGAATGACTTCCTGGGGATGGAGAGGACAGGACATCTTCATCATCTGAAATGGTAAATTGCAAGAAATCTTGCAGAATTGTATGGAAGAAAAGCTGGATAAAGGCAAAAAAATAATAAATTTATGGACTTTTTTTCAAAAGCATATTATAATTTTAAGAACAAGACCAAAATAAAAGAAAAAGAGAGGTGGTGAACAAATGGTAGAAGAAACCATTAAAACCATCAGGGAGGCAGAACAGGAAGCAGAGGAGTTGGTGAAAAAGGCCGATGAGACCTGCACCGAGATCCTTGAACAGGCGGAAGCTGAGGCTAAGACAATAAAGGAAACGGCTAAAGAGAATGCCGCAAAGCAGGCGGAAGCTGATTTGAACGAGGCAAAGCGCCAAGGGGAAGAAGCTCTGGAGAAGGCGTTGGAAACGGTGGAGACAGAGATTTTAAGCCTCTATGAAACGGCTCGGCAGAAAGAAGCGGAGGCGATTTCTGCTGTAATCGGGGAACTTGTCTAAACAGAATAAGGGAAAAGAATAAAGGAGGGATGGAGTTATGGCAGTACTGCCGATGCAAAGAGTCAGTATCTGCGCGCTGAAAAAAGATCGTAAGGCTATTCTGGAAAAAATACAGTCTATGGGGATCATGGAAATGAACCAGGTTGCTGAAGGTGAAGAGGGCTTTGGAACGATGGATACGGTAAGTGCCAGGCTGAGTTTTGACAAAAAAGCTCAGACGGCAGAGCAGGCGTTAGCCGTCCTGGAGACTTACGCCCCAGAGAAGCAGTCCATATTCGCAAGTCTGGCGGGAAAGGACCTGGTGGAAAAAGAGAAGTTTGACGGGACAGTGGCAGACAGAGAAGAGATCCTTGAAACAGCCAGCCTGCTGCTGACAGATCACAAGAAGATCGCTGAGGATAAAGCCAGCATCCAGAAGCTGGAAAATCAGATCGAAACACTGACCCCCTGGCTGAACCTGGATGTCCCTATGAATTACGCGGGAACCAAGAAGGCGGCCATGCTTTTGGGGACAATGCCGAAAGAGACCACGCTGGAAAGTATCTACGCCAGATTTGCCGACCAGGAACTGGAGGCCGTAGATGTAGAAACGGTCTACAGTGACAGAGACGCCGTTTATCTGGCGGTGTTCTGCATGAGGGAGTCGGAAAATAAGGTCGAGGAAGTATTGAGGGCCGAAGGATTTGCACGTCCGGCACAGGCAGTAGAAGAGATCCCGCGCAGGCAGAAAGAGATTCTGGAAGCAGAGATTCAAAAACTAAATAAAAGGATCGAAGAGACGGAAGAAGAAATCCGCCAGCAGGAAAAAAGCAGAGAGCCTTTAAAGATGATCAGTGATTACTATCGGATGAGGGCTGAGAAATACGCGGTGCTGGGAACACTTCCTCAGTCTCAGAGAACATTTGTGATGAGCGGTTATGTGCCGGCCCGGTTTGTACCGGCGGTACAGAAGGCGATCGGAGAGAAGTTTGATTGTGTGCTTGATATTGAGGAAGTGAAAGAAGAGGAAGATTCACCGACAGTTCTTAAGAATAATAGTTTTTCAGCCAGCATGGAAGGCGTGGTTGCCTCTTATGGACTTCCTAATAAAAAAGAAGTTGATCCGACAACGATCATGTCATTTTTCTATGTATTCTTTTTTGGAATGATGTTATCTGACGCGGCGTATGGAGCGATCATTGCCATCGTCTGCTTCGTACTATTGAAGAAATTCCCGAGAATGAGCAGCGGTATGCACAAGTCATTAAAAATGTTTATGTATTGTGGAATTTCCACGGTTGTATGGGGAATCCTCTTTGGGGGATACTTTGGCGATGTGATACCGGTCGTGTCGGAGACGTTCTTCGGGACACGCATCAATGTAGACGCTCTTTGGTTTGTTCCATTGGATGACCCTATGAAGCTGCTGATCTATTCAATGCTGTTTGGTCTGATCCACCTTTTTGTAGGGCACGGGATCAAAGGATATATGTGTCTGAAAGATGGAAATATAAAAGACTTTATCTGTGATGTAGTCTTGTGGTATGTATTCCTGATCGGTTTGATCCTGATGCTGATCCCAAGCGATATCTTCGCGTCCGTTGCGCAGACTAAGATCGTGTTCCCGCCGGTTCTGAACACATTGGCAAAGGCGTTGGCGATCATTGGCGCGGTAGGGCTTTTGCTCATGTCTGGCCGGGACAATAAGAATCCGGCGCTCAGGCTTGCGCTTGGAGCGTACGATATCTATAATGTGACGGGCTGGCTGAGTGATGTGCTTTCTTACTCCCGTCTTCTGGCTTTGGGACTTGCGACAGGAGTTATCGCATCGGTCATCAATGAGATGGGTTCTATGTTCGGGAATGGGATCCTGGGAGCGATCGGATTCATCATCGTGTTTATCATTGGCCATACGATGAACATGGGAATCAATATATTGGGCGCGTACGTGCATACAAATCGTTTGCAGTTTGTAGAATTTTTTGGGAAATTTTATGACGGCAGTGGCCGGCCGTTCAATCCGTTTGAATCAAATACAAAATATGTAGATGTTAAGGAGGAAACGAAATCATGAGTATTTTAGGTGAGATGGGAATTGTTTACGCATTACTGGGAGCAGCCGCGGCAGTATTTCTTGCGGGAGCGGGTTCCGCCCTCGGCGTAGGGATCGCTGGTCAGGCGGCCTCTGGAGTTGTTACAGAGGATCCGAGCAAATTCGCGAAAGTTCTGATCATCCAGCTTCTGCCTGGTACACAGGGAATCTATGGACTGCTGGTAGGATTCATCACGCTGTCTAAGATCGGTCTTCTGGGCGGAGGAGCGGCGGATCTGTCTGTGATCACAGGTCTGCAGATCCTGGCGGCATGTTTGCCGGTCGGAATCGTTGGACTGATCTCTGGAAAGTCTCAGGGAGAGACTGCGGCAGCGGCGATCGGGATCGTAGCCAAAAAGCCAGACCAGTTTGGTAAGGCGATGCTGTTCCCGGCTATGGTTGAGACATACGCGATCCTGGCGCTCCTGATCTCCATCTTAGCTGTATCTGCTATCCAGGTTTAAGCATATCAGGGATAAAAGCAGAGGAGCAAATTAAAGAAGAGAAAGAAGGAGTGCAAGGGCAATGACTGGATTAGAGAAAATGAAAAGTCAGATCCTGGACGAGGCGAAGGCGGCGGCCGAGAGCAAAGTCAGTGAAGCCCGTGCGCAGGCGGCCAAGATCGTTTGTGAGGCCAAGGATGAGGCGGAAAAAAGCGGGAAGAGCATTCTCCAGAAGTCGCAGGCTGAGGTCAAGGGGTATCAGGAACGGATCGCTTCTTCCATTGATCTGCAGAGAAGGACAAAGATCCTTGAGGCGAAGCAGAAGTTGATCCGGGAAGTCCTGGAAAAAGCGCTGGAATCTATGGAATCTATGGAGCGAGAGGAATATTTCTCCAAGATGCTGGGAGTGCTGGAGAAGTACGCGCTTCCCCAGGAGGGAAAGTTGTTCTTCTCAGAGAAGGATCTGGCGGATCTGCCGGCAGGATTTGAGGCGGAAGTGGAGCGGATCGCGTCTGAAAAGGGAGGAAAGCTTACAGTATCCAAAGAAGGGCGTAAGATCCAGAATGGTTTTATCCTGGCCTATGGCGGGATTGAAGAAAATTGTACATTATCGGCAATGTTTGATGCAAAAAAGGATGAGTTGTCTGATAAGATTCAACACATTTTATTTTCGTAGAGCGTAACCATGAGCGACAAGGAGGAGTAACATGAGTGAACGGTATACCTACGCGGTTGCGCGCATACGTGCCCTGGAGGTCTCTCTATTCTCCAACGCGGCGATCGACCAGCTGATCGCGTGCCAGGATTATGAACAGGCTTGCCAGTTTCTGGCAGAGCGGGGATGGGGAGACACCGACACCGTCACCGATGCGGAGGCGATGCTGACCAGAGAGGAAGAAAAAATCTGGGAAGTTGTAAAAGAACTTCACATCGATATGGAGAATTTTGCCGTACTTTCTTATCCAAAGCTTTTTCACAATCTGAAAGCAGCGGTGAAAGAAGCGGCCGTATCTGACGGGAACCGACATATCTACTATGATGATGTGTCTATTCCGGGAGATGTGATGCGGGAGATCGTCAAAGAGAAAGATTTCTATAAACTTCCCGCAAACATGCAGCATGCGGCGCAGGAGGCGTATGAAGCGCTGCTCCACACGGGAGACGGTCAGTTGTGTGATGTGATCATTGACAGGGCGGCATTGGAAGCGATCTATCAGGCCGGGAAGGAAGCGAAAGCGGATATTATCCGGGCTTACGCAGAGTCCACGGTAGGAGTCGCGGACATCAAGATTGCCGTGCGTTCGCAGAAAACCGCGAAATCGGTAGAGTTTATGAAAAGGGCAATGGCGGAGTGTGACAGTATTAATGTGGATCAACTGTCAAAAGCCGCGCTTGCCGGGATGGAGGCCATCCGGGACTATCTGATGGGGACGGCATACGCGGGGGGAGCGGAAGCGCTTGCCCAATCGCCGTCGGCATTTGAACGCTGGTGTGACAACCGGATCATCGAAACGATCAGTCCTCAGAAATATAACGCATTTACGATAGGTCCTGTGATCGCCTATGTAATTGCGAGACAGAATGAGATCAAAACGGTACGGATCATACTTTCCGGAAAACTGAATGATTTGCCGGAAGATTCCATCCGGGAAAGGGTAAGGGAGATGTATGTATAAGATAGCGGTATTGGGCGACTATGACAGTATTTATGGCTTCGCTGCGCTGGGACTGGATACATTTCCCGTAACGGCCCAGGAAGAAGCAGGAGAAAGATTGCATCAGCTCGCCGCGCAGGGATATGGAATCATCTATATCACGGAAGCGCTTGCGGCTGAATTGAAACATGAGATCGTGAGATATCAAGACCAGATCCTTCCGGCGATCATCCAGATTCCGGGAATCTCCGGCAACACGGGCGATGGTGTGCTGGGAGTCAAGAAGTCTGTGGAACAGGCAGTAGGGTCTGATATCTTGTTCAGTAACTAAGAAAGTAGAGGTGATTCGTCCATTATGAGTAGTGTAGGTACGATAAAAAAAGTTGCGGGGCCGCTGGTCATCGCATCTGGAATGCGCGATGCCAACATGTCTGACGTTGTACGCGTAAGCAGCCAGCGTCTGATCGGGGAGATCATCGAGATGCATGGGGATGAAGCGTCAATCCAGGTATATGAAGAGACATCGGGACTTGGACCCGGCGAACCGGTGGAATCTACCGGGGCGCCAATGTCTGTGGAACTGGGACCAGGACTGATCGCGAGTATCTATGATGGAATCCAGCGTCCGCTCGATGATATCATGAAGATTTCCGGAAATAACCTGCAAAGAGGGGTTGAGGTTGCCGCTCTGAAGAGGGATAAGAAATGGGAGTTTGTTCCTGTGGCAAAAGTCGGTGATGCGGTAGAGGCCGGCGATGTGCTTGGGACTGTCCAGGAAACTGAGATCGTGCAGCAGAAGATCATGGTTCCCTATGGTGTAGAAGGAATAGTAAAAGAGATCAAAGCAGGGGAATTTACGGTAGAAGAAGTGGTGGCTGTCCTTGAGACAAAAGACGGAGACCATGAACTGACCATGATGCAGAAATGGCCGGTCAGAAGAGGCCGTCCTTATGTGAAGAAGCTGCCGCTGGATGTACCGTTGGTAACTGGTCAGAGGGTGGTTGATACCTTCTTCCCTATCGCGAAAGGCGGTGTGGCCGCGGTGCCCGGACCTTTTGGAAGCGGTAAGACGGTCATCCAGCATCAGTTGGCGAAATGGGCAGAGGCGGACATTGTTGTCTACATCGGCTGCGGCGAGCGCGGCAATGAGATGACAGACGTTCTGAACGAGTTCCCAGAACTGAAAGATCCTAAGACCGGCCGGTCTTTGATGGAGCGGACGGTGCTGATCGCCAATACGTCAGATATGCCTTTCGCGGCCCGTGAAGCTTCCATTTATACGGGAATCACTATTGCGGAGTACTTCCGTGATATGGGCTACTCGGTAGCTTTGATGGCAGACTCCACATCCCGATGGGCAGAGGCCCTGCGTGAGATGTCCGGACGTCTGGAAGAGATGCCTGGAGAGGAAGGATATCCGGCGTATCTTGGGTCACGTCTGGCAGAGTTCTACGAGAGAGCTGGACATGTGATCTCTCTTGGAAAAGAAGGAAGAGAAGGTTCTCTTTCCGTGATCGGAGCGGTGTCTCCTCCGGGCGGAGATACTTCGGAGCCTGTTTCTCAGGCAACGCTGCGTATTGTAAAGGTGTTCTGGGGACTGGATTCTAACCTGGCGTATAAGAGGCATTTCCCGGCGATCAATTGGCTGACCAGTTATTCGCTGTATCTTGACAATGTCAGCGGCTGGTTTAACAGTACAGTGGCGCCGGACTGGATGGAGGATCGTCAAAAGATGATGAGTCTTCTTCAGGATGAGGCGGAATTGGAAGAGATCGTGCAGATGGTAGGTATGGATGCCCTGTCTCCGGCAGACCGTCTGAAGATGGAAGCGGCAAGATCCATCCGTGAGGACTTCCTGCATCAGAACTCCTTCCATGAAGTGGATACTTACACGCCGCTCAGGAAACAGTATCTGATGATGAAATTAGTGCTGGCATTCTACGAGAAGTCTCTGGAAGCGTTAAATAAGGGCGCTTCTATGAGGGCGCTTCTTGGAATGGATGTCAGAGAGAGGATCGGCCGCTATAAATATACCGCGGTAGATCAGATTGAGACAGAATACGAGAAGATCATGAGTGAACTTGACGCGGAAATCGCGGGCGCGTTCGGAAAGGAGGACTTCTAATGCCAAAGGAATATAGAACCATACAGGAAGTTGCCGGACCGCTGATGATGGTAAAAGGCGTAGAAGGCGTAGCTTATGATGAATTAGGGGAGATCGAACTCGCCAATGGAGAGAAACGCCGCTGCAAGGTGCTGGAAGTGGACGGAGATAATGTGGTTGTACAGCTCTACGAGAACGCGGCTGGTATCAACTTGAGCAATAGTAAAGTACGTTTCCTGGGAAGAAGCATGGAGCTGGGCGTGTCCGGCGATATGCTGGGACGTGTTTTCGATGGGCTGGGACGCCCCATTGATGATGGACCGGAGATCCTGCCGGAGGAGAGAAGAGATATCAACGGCCTGCCTATGAATCCGGCGGCTCGTGTGTACCCGTCCGAGTTTATCCAGACTGGTGTGTCGGCGATTGACGGACTGAACACTTTGGTACGAGGCCAGAAGCTGCCGATCTTTTCCTGTTCCGGTCTGCCCCATTCACAACTGGCGGCTCAGATCGCGAGACAGGCGAAGGTAAGAGGAAAAGATGAAAACTTTGCTGTTGTATTCGCGGCTATGGGTATTACTTTCGAGGAATCTAACTTCTTCGTAGAATCCTTCAAGGAGACGGGAGCCATCGACCGTACCGTTTTGTTTGTCAATCTGGCGAACGACCCGGCGGTAGAGCGTATCTCAACGCCGCGTATGGCGCTGACGGCGGCGGAATACCTGGCTTTTGAGAAGGATATGCATGTATTGGTCATTTTGACGGATATCACAAACTACGCGGACGCGCTCCGTGAGATTTCCGCGGCGAAAAAGGAGGTTCCGGGACGCCGTGGATATCCGGGCTACATGTATACAGACCTGGCTCAGATGTATGAACGCGCGGGACGTCAGAGAGGCAAGATCGGAAGTATCACTATGATCCCGATCCTGACTATGCCGGAAGATGATAAGACCCATCCGATCCCTGACCTGACCGGATATATTACGGAAGGACAGGTGATCTTAAGCCGTGACCTGTACCGGAAGGGACTCCAGCCGCCGATCGATGTGCTGCCATCTCTTTCCCGTCTGAAAGATAAGGGAATCGGCGAAGGAAAGACAAGAGCGGACCATTCCAATACTATGAACCAGTTGTTTGCGGCATATTCACGAGGAAAAGACGCTAAAGAGCTGATGACGATCCTTGGCGAGGCGGCGCTGACGGAGATCGATTTGATCTATGCCCAGTTCGCGGACGCTTTTGAGAAAGAATATGTAAACCAAGGGTACAATACAGATAGGTCCATCGAAGAAACTCTGGATATTGGCTGGAAACTGCTGTCCATTCTGCCGAGGTCCGAGCTGAAGCGAATCGATGATAAATTCTTGGATGAATACTATGGGAAACAGTAAGCCATGCGCAGACGTGCAGGTGTAGCCATGCAGGCTTGCCTGCAAATGGATACACCTGGGCGGATGCATAGGGCGGACGCCCGCCAGCGAGATGGAGCGAAGCGGAATCAAGCTGGGGCATGGCTGTGAAAAGATTCATGCATAGGGCGGACGCCCGCCAGCGGTGCTTGAACACTTGGCGAGGTATTATCGAGCCTAGTGTGAAAGTAGATATCCAGAGCGAAAGCGAAGGATATCTTCCGAAAAGATAAGGAATCAAGCTGGCGCATGGCGTTATGCAACAAAAAGGAGGCAGATATAATGGCATCTACACAGATCACTCCTACTCGTATGGAGCTGACCAAGACTAAGAAAAAGCTTGCCACCGCCAGAAGAGGCCACAAACTTCTGAAGGATAAGCGTGACGAGTTGATGCGTCAGTTCCTGGAGCTGGCAAAGGAGAATATGGCGCTCCGTGAGAAGGTAGAAGCCGGAATCCTCTCTGCAAATAAGAACTTTGTCATCGCGAAAGCCGGAATGGACGCGGCTACCTTGAACACCGCTTTGATGGCGCCGAAACAAGAGGTGAGCCTGGGAGTTGGAAAGAAAAATGTCATGAGCGTGAATATACCGGCCTTTGAGACGAAGACCAGAACGGCGGACGCCAATGATATCTATTCTTATGGATTTGCTTTTACATCCAGTGATTTGGATGGGGCGGTGAAATCCCTGGCAGATATTCTGCCGGATATGTTGAAACTTGCGGAGACGGAGAAGGCGTGCCAGTTGATGGCGGCGGAGATTGAGAAGACCAGACGCCGTGTAAACGCTTTGGAGCACGTGATCATTCCGGAAGCACAGGAGACCATCAAGTATATTACTATGAAGCTGGATGAGAATGAGCGAAGCTCACAGATCCGGCTGATGAAAGTCAAAGATATGATGTTGGAAGAGGCGCATCACTACAGCGAAAGAGCTTAAAGAAAGTGCTGCGAAAAACAGAAGATCAGAAAAGGGACTGCTGTATTTCAAAGATATATAGCAGTCCCTTTTTGCAGATTCAGGTGGGAGACGATCGATGAATTAAAGTATTATATATACGCCTATTCTGATCTAGATACACATACGCCGTTTTATGTGGGAAAGGAGAGACGGAGCGCTTGCTTGACTTACGCGGACACGAGTCAGAAAAGTCGGATCATCCAAGATTTGCTAAAAAGAGAGAAGAGTAAGGGAGGCCCAATACGCGGTGGCTGTATATTTTGGAATGGTATCAGAAGTGCGCGAAATTCAGGAGCAGTTCCCCGCATTTGCGTCTATGACGAATAGAGCGGCAGAAAATCCGGGTGATCTAAAAGGCCGTTTTGAATTTGTAAAAAGGCACATTTGTCTGAGGAACGCATATAATAAGACAGATAGATCATTCAGGGGTGCAGGTAGATGAAGGAAAGACTGCCTTTTTATATGGTTTACCAGACGCCGTTTCTTGGCGATGACGAAGAAAGAACCGCAAGGCGGGATTATGATTATATGAAGAGCATATACCCGGCCACGGCCAAACGGATGATGCCATTTGTGGAAGAGGAATGCGACCGGCTGATGTATGATGGGAGTATGATCTATGACGAATATCCGGATCAACTCCAAATGCGCCTGATGTGCGCGAGAATCTACGACCGGGCAAAGGATGGAGAGGAAAATCCAGGGAAATGGCTGCGGGATCTTACACAGGTCATGGTCTGCCAGGAGCTTTGCCAGAGACGCCGTGAGTACAGGAAGTATAAGAAAACATTCTATATGGGGAAATGATAGTTTTTATTTTGCTGTCGGCAGGGGAGCGCCAAAGAGAAATCTCTTGGACGGCTCTCCTGTCTTTTTCGGTGGACGGATAGGGGAAGATGTGATAAAATAACGTCTGAACATAGGAAAAGGAGTTCTTGCATGGACAATATCATCTTGATCGGAATGCCTGCGGCAGGTAAAAGTACGATAGGCGTCATCATCGCAAAGAGGCTTGGATATCGTTTTATCGATGTGGACCTTTTGATACAGGAATCGGAAGGAAAACTTTTGAAGGAAATCATTGCGGAAAAAGGGATCAAGGGATTTCTTGAGGTTGAGGAGCGGATCAACGCCGGCCTCAAAACAGAACATACAGTAGTATCACCAGGGGGAAGCGTTGTCTATTGCGAAAAAGCGATGCGTCATTATCAGCAGATCGGAACGATCGTGTATCTAAAGGCATCGTTTGAGACGATCAATAAAAGGCTTAAAAATGCCAGAAGCCGGGGCGTGGTCTTGGAGGACGGCCAGACACTAAGAGATTTATATGAGGAGCGCTGCGGACTGTTTGAAAAGTATGCGGATATCACTGTCTGTGAAGATGGACTTCGTTTGGATGAAACGATTGAAAAAGTAATTGAAATTCTACAGAAATCGTGAAAATATTACAGAATAGTTACATACTTGTAAAAAATGTTTTACAAACAGAGATTCTGTGTTATAATATCGTGGAATACGAATAAGAAATACGGAATATGGGAGAGTAATAGTAAAGGAATATCGAGGTGTGACATGGAGCAATATATTATAAAAGGCGGGCATCCGCTCGTCGGAGAGGTGGAGATCGGGGGAGCCAAAAATGCGGCGCTCGCGATTTTGGCGGCGGCGATCATGACGGACGAGACTGTTCGGATTGAGAACCTGCCAGATGTGAATGATATCAATGTGCTGTTAGATGCGATCGCTGGGATCGGGGCCTCTGTTCATCGGGTCGACAGACATACGGTGACGATCAACGGCAGAGGAGTCACAGATTTTAATATTGAATATGATTATATCAAGAAAATCAGAGCTTCTTATTATCTTTTAGGAGCGTTGCTTGGAAAATATAGACGAGCGGAAGTTGCTCTTCCGGGAGGCTGCAACATTGGAAGCCGTCCGATCGATCAGCATTTGAAGGGATTTCGAGCGCTGGGAGCGGAGGTTGAGATTGAACACGGGAAGATCATCGCGGAGGCAGAGCGCCTCAAAGGAGAACACATTTATTTTGATGTGGTCAGCGTAGGAGCTACGATCAATGTGATGATGGCGGCAACAATGGCGGAAGGCATCACAATCTTGGAAAATGTGGCGAAAGAGCCTCATGTCGTTGATGTGGCAAACTTCTTGAACAGCATGGGGGCGAATATCCGAGGCGCCGGGACGGACGTGATTCGGATCCGCGGGGTACAGAGCCTGCACAGGACAGAGTATTCGGTCATTCCAGATCAAATCGAGGCGGGTACCTTTATGTTTGCAGCGGCAGCGACCAAGGGAGACGTGACCGTTATGAATGTAATCCCCAAACATCTGGAAGCAACAATCGCGAAATTGGTAGAGATGGGATGCGAAGTAGAAGAGTTCGATGATGCGGTAAGAGTGGTTTCCAAGGGCGATTTAAAAAGCACGCATGTGAAGACTTTGCCATATCCAGGATTCCCGACAGATATGCAGCCGCAGATTGGTGTGACGCTTGCGTTGTCTAAAGGAACCAGTACGATCACTGAGAGTATTTTTGAAAACCGGTTCAAATATTTAGATGAATTAGCCAGAATGGGGGCTAACGTTAAAATAGAAGGAAATTCTGCCACGATTGAAGGGGTGAAAGCGCTGTCAGGAGCAAGGGTCAGCGCGCCGGACCTGAGGGCTGGAGCAGCGCTGTGCATTGCCGGTCTGGCTACAGAAGGAATCACGATCGTGGATGATATTGTATATATTCAGCGTGGATACGAGAGATTTGAAGAAAAACTGCGCGGGATTGGAGCATTGATTGAAAAAGTATCCACAGAGAAAGAAATCCAGAAATTTAAATTGAAGGTTGGATAGATTAAAAAGGGACAGGGCATTTTCAATTGGGGCCGGGGGCTTTTTAAAAAGCCCCC
>OGXS01000404.1_pt1 | contig 42150 bp, 28 predicted proteins | sample 1576371 | NCBI WGS metagenome assembly OGXS01 (sample SAMEA3541475, study PRJEB24748) | human gut metagenome | biome: human gut; feature: human-associated habitat; material: faeces | place: China | collected 2012
GTTCGCGACGATCCCCTCCATTCCGGGCATCCAATAACGGGAATATGCTCGAACCCGCCTGATGGGCTCCGGCATGTTCCAGCTCTTTGACAACTCGAGGCTCGAGTCGGAAGGTTTTTCGAACATCGTCGAGTAAACCGCCGTTTCGCATAAATGCCAACTGGGGTTTTGTTGTCCAAAGCCTGAGTCTACTCGGCACCTTCGTTAAAACCTTCCGACTCGAGCCTCGAACTTGGCTGGACCGGCATATTCACGCGCCGATGACAGGTACTATGGAGGAAATGCGCGGTCGCATCGCATGCGTTTGCGGTGCAGCGCCCCGCATGCGACACGCCGTGTACGCATGCCCCTCACCCGCCCCGTCGAAAGGAGACCAAGATGAGCCTCTGGCCAGAACTCAAGAAGCTGCAACAAGGAACCTGGGTGGACCTCACTCACCCGCTTACGAACGACAGCCCGTACTGGGCGGGCATCCCCGAGGGCTCCGTGGAACTGTGCAAGACCGTCTTCGACTACGACGAAGAGATGCTCTCTTGCCGCATTCACACCTACAAGTTCCCCGGGCAGTTCGGCACGCACGTAGACTTTCCGAGCCACTTCACACCGGGCAAGGTTGGCTCTGAGGCCTACGGCGTGGAGCAGATGGCCATGCCGCTCTGCGTGATCGACCTCACCGGCAAGGTCGCCGCCGAGGGCCCCGACACCGCCGTAACCGTGGCAGACATCGAAGCCTGGGAAGCTGCGCATGGGCGCATTCCCGCCGGCGCCTTCGTGGCGCTACGCACCGACTGGTACCAGCGCTGGCCCGATAACGACGCGCTCAACAACTTCGACGAGAACGGGGGCGAGCACTGCCCCGGCTGGTCGATGGAGGCGCTCCGCTTCCTCTATGAGGAACGAGATATCCAGATGAACGGGCATGAGACCTTCGACACGGATGCCTCGTTCCTGGCGGCGGAAGCCGACGATCTTGCCTGCGAGCGCTACGTGCTCGACCATGGCCACCTGCAGGTAGAAGTCATGGCGAATCTCGACAAGGTGCCCGCGACGGGTGCCATCGTGTTTGTGAGCTGGCCGCACATCGAAGGCGCCACCGGCCTCCCCGCCCGCGTGGCAGCGGTGTTCTAAACTTTCCGCGCCTCCAATGCGCTAACTTTTCGTACGCTTGGTCAAAAATATCGTTTCGGTGGTATGCCGCGCACCAAAATAGAGCGATTGCGCAGCCGCATGAAAGCTGAAAGGCCGTCTCGTTCCGTTGATTTCGTCGATGTGAGCGAATTTTGAACGCGTAAAGGCCTGCCCACAGGTAAATTAGGGCGCCTCTAATGTTTGAAAGTACCACCGAAACGGTGTTTTTGACCAAGACCTCGGATTATTGTATCTGCAGCACGCGATGCTGCGAAAAACTTACGGAGCATAGCCTTCTCAATCTTGGCCCGCGCACAGCTCGTCTGCAGCAGATTGCCCTGCGGCCCTTCATTCAGTATCTCCCTGTAATATATGGTGTACGATACGGGACATTGACCATGCACTGAATAGAAACGCGAGCAACGCCCCGTGCCCCATCAACCACTGCGTCCAGCTCCATCAAGCGGCGTGACGCACACCGATAGGCCTCATGCCATCTCGTCTGCGCTTCGCGCCGCCATCCCACCGACGCTTCCCATCCTCGCCGGCTTTGTCTTCCTCGGTATCACCTGCGGCGTCTATAGCGTCTCGCTCGGGCTACCGTGGTGGACGCCCACGCTCATGGCCTGCCTTATCTTCGCGGGCTCTGCCGAGTTCGTCGTAGCCTCGATGCTCGTGGGGCCGTTCGCGCCGCTTCAGGCGTTCGTCACCGTCTTCATCGTTAACGCGCGGCACCTGTTCTACGGGCTCTCGATGCTCGAGCGGTTCCGTGGCCTCGGGCGTAAACGCCCGTACCTCATCTTCGCGCAATGCGATGAAACGTTCTCCATCAACTATTCGACGCGCCCGCCGGCCGGCGTGGACGAAGGATGGTTCATGTTTTTCGTGAGCCTGCTCAACCAGCTGTACTGGGTGGTTGGCTGCACGCTCGGCGGCGTGCTGGGCAGCGTGGCAGCACTCAACGTGGCGGGCGTCGACTTCGCCATGACGGCGCTGTTCGTGGTGATCTTCCTCGACCAATGCACCAAAGATCCAAGCCATGCGAGCGCCGTGGTGGGCATTCTGGCCTCGCTCGTCGCACTCGCGCTCTTTGGGCCTGACGGATTCATGATCCCCGCGCTCGCGCTCATCCTTGCCGCGATAACGGTTCTGCGAAGCCGCCTCGAACCGGTCTACGATGCGTGCGAGAGCGGGTTCGTGGCTTCTGCATCGGATACCTGCGAGAACGGGCCCGTGGCCTCTACGCCGGATGCCGCAGGTGCGCACCATGGGGGCGATGCGCGATGACGACCACGCAGATCATCCTTACGATCCTCGCTGCCGCGGCTGCAACGGTGCTCACCCGCGCCCTGCCGTTCTTCGCATTCCCCGCAGACCGTCCAGCGCCGCGCTACATCCGCTACCTGGGCAATGCGCTTCCTGGAGCGATTTTCGGCCTGCTCGTGGTTTACTGCCTACGCAGCGTGAACGTGCTCACCGGCACGCATGGCATACCCGAAGCGCTCGGTATTCTCGTTGCCGGCGGGCTCTACCTTTGGCGGAAGAACATGCTCGTCGCCATCTTTGCAAGCACCGCGCTCTATATGGTGCTCGTGAACCTCGTGTTCGTGTAACCGAGCCAAGCAACGCGACCGTCGTGGCCGCTCAGCTCCGCATCTCAGTTGCGTGCTTCGAGCTGGGCGATGAGCTCGGTCACGACCTCGACGGCATCGCCCACGACCGCATAGTCTGCCACACCGAAGATGGGAGCAGCGGCATCCTCGTTGATGGCAACGACCGTCTCCGCGCCGCCGATTCCCGCCAGATGCTGAATAGCACCCGAAACGCCAATGCTCACCAAGAGCTTCGGTGCGACGGCCGCACCCGTTTGACCCACCTGGTGGGCATAGTCGAGCCAGCCGGCCTCCACGAGCGGACGCGTGCAACCGAGCTCAGCATGGAGCAGCTCTGCCAGGCGCTCCATGAGCGGGAGATTCTTCTTGGACCCGATGCCCCTGCCCACGACCACGAGCCGCTCTGCCTGCGCGATCGACCCGCCGATAACAGGCTCGATGCCAAGCACGGTAACGCGCAGCGCAACCTCGTGAGCCAAAGGAGCTTGGGTGATGATGCCCGCCGCAAGATCAGCGCCTGCACCCGCCCCAGCCGTCACGCACTCAGGCGCCGCAAATACGCCCGGCCGCACCGTCGCCATCTGAGGACGATGCGCGGGGCACTCGATCGTAGCCATGAGGTTGCCACCGAACGCAGGGCGCGTTTGCAACAGAGCGCCGGTCTTGGGATCGATGTCGAGCGCGGTGCAATCGGCGGTAAGGCCCGTCTGCAGGCGCACCGCCACGCGCGGGGCAAGCTCGCGGCCGAACGCCGTCGCTCCGAACAGCATCGCCTCGGGGCGGCGCTCTTCGGCAAGCGCGCATATCCATTGCGTGAACACCTCGGCGTCTGCATGCGCGAGGCGCTCATCCACGGCGTGGATCACCTCGGCAACGCCTGTCGCGGCAAGACGCTCCGCCTGGCGAGGAGCCCGTCCCGCCTCGCCAAGCACCGCCACCACCTGGCAGCCGCGCGCTTCGGCGAGCTCAAGCGCCTTGCCGACCAGTTCGAAGACCACCGGCAGCAGCGCACCCTCCGCATCAACCTGGGCAATCACCCAGATGTCACGATAGGCTGAGAGGTCGCGCCCGGGCCCCTCGCCAGCCTCGTCGCGCTCAATTGCAATCGCATCCACCGGACACGCCTCCACGCACCCGCCGCAGAGCGTACAGGCGTCGGTCGGGCGTGCCAGGCGGCCCTCGACCACGATGCCGCCGAACGCGCACGCGCGCTCGCAGCGCTTACAACCCACGCAGCGCGCGGCATCCACCATAAGCCCGCTCATAGCCCCGCCTCCTCAGCTAACGCGATGATGCGCGCCGCTTGCTGGGGCACGCTTCCCTCCAAGACCTCGCACGTGTCAGAGCGCTCAGGCACAAACGACCGCACGACCTGCGTCGGAGAACCGGCAAGGCCCGATCGCGCGGGGTCGGCCTGCACGCACGCTGCACTGAGCACCGCCACGGGCACACCCGCGGCCGCGCGCACTCCCGCGATGCTCGGCATGCGAGGCTGCGCGATGTCTTTGGCCACGGTAAGCACCGCCGGCAGCGGAACCTCGACGAGCTCGATGCCCGCATCGGTCGCATGGCGCACGGTAACGCGGCCCCGCTCAATCGCGACCAGCTCGCGCACATCCGTGACGCAGGGCATATCGAAGAGCCCTGCGAGTTCCGGCCCGATCTGTGCCGTGTCGCCATCGACCGCCATCTTGCCGCAGAGGATGAGGTCTGGAAGAGAGGGGCCGGGGGCGGCTTCTCCGTGCTCCGGAGCACCGGATACGGCGGAGCCGGGCATGGCCGTTCCGCCCTCCGGGGTACCGGGTGCGGCGGAGCCTGGTGCGGCCGCTCGTTGCTCCGAAGCGCCGGGCGCGGCGGCGTCGCCCATGCCCGCCGAGCCAAGCTCGCGTATACCGCATGACAGGGCATAACTCGTGGCAAGCGTATCTGCACCGGCAAACGCGCGATCAGAAAGAAGGAGCGCATCGCTTGCGCCGCGAGCGATGCCGTCGCGCAAAAGTGCCTCCGTAGCTGGAATGCCCATGGAGAGCACGCTCACCCTACAGCCCTCACCCGCAGCAGCACGCTCATCCTTGATCGCCAGCGCCACCTCGAGCGCGGCGGCATCGAAGGGGTTCACCACCGACTCGCGGCCGTCGCGCACGATGGTATGAGTGACGGGATCCATCTTGACCTCGGTCGAGCTCGGAACCGCCTTCACACAGACCACGATATGCATCAAGACACCTCCCCGGTGTTCATCGCTTTGGATAACGCATCTGCCGGTGCAGCCGTCGGCGGAACAGGTGCGGCATCGGGGCTGGCAGCAGCATCGAGGTCGGCGCTCGAAGCATCGGGGCCGGCGTCTGCGGCATCCGGTCCGGCGGCCGAAGCATCAAGCCCGGCATCTGCGGCATCAAGGCCGGCATCTGCCTCATCAGAGCCCTTGGGCACCGCCGCACCCTCCCTGCGGACCTCGTCGAGCAGCGCTGCATCGAACAGGTTGCCACGCCCCAGCTGGCACGCCGGGTCGAACGCAAGCTTGAGACGCGCCATCTCGCGCACATGCTCTGAGCCGTACATGGTCGTGAGGAAATCGCGCTTGAGCTTGCCCACGCCGTGCTCGGCCGAAACCGCGCCGCCCATAGCCGTGACATCTTTGGCCCAGCGCGCAAAGAGCGCCTTGCCCCTCGCGTATTCCTCGGCATTGCGCGGCAGGACATTTACATGCAGGTGGTTGTTGCCGATATGCCCCCATGCGGCCGACTCGAGCCCCTCCTCGGCCAGCGTCGAGCGGTAGAGGGAGATGACATCGCGCAGACGGTCGTCGGGAACGGACATGTCGCTGCCGAGCTTGGTGATCGAAGGCTCTTCTCGGCGGCGCTCGTCGATAAGCATGTTCACGCTCTCGGGAACGGCATGGCGGAAGAACCGGAGCGTCTCGCGGTCAACGGCGGTACGGGCCACCCAAGAGTCCCTCTCGCTTCCGCCCGCCGCGCGCACGATGGCGCCGAGACGCTCGAGGTCCGCCATGGCCTCATCTTCCACAGGTGCTTGAAGCTCCACATAAAGGCAGCAGCCGAAGCGCTCGGGAAGCAACGGAAGCGACGCGAAGGCCGAGCCCTGGGCACGGGCGCGGCGCAGCACGTCAAGGGCGGCTGGGTCGAAGTACTCGAGCGCCGCCGCATGCTTGAGGTCTGCGCGGGCAGCTATGGTTGCCTCGACCGCTTGGCCCTCGGTCGCAAAGAAGCAACTCGCCGCCCAAACCACCGCAGGCGCCGGCATGAGGGCGAGCTCGAGCTCGGTGATGATACCGAGGGTACCGTCCGAGCCGATGATAAGGTCGAGGGCGTCCATGTCGTCCTCAACAAAGTAGCCGGAGGCGTTTTTGGCGTGCGGCATCTGGTAGGTGGGGAGGTCCGCTTCGATGGTCGAGCCGCCCTCGGTCTTGAGCATGAGATGCCGGCCGTGGGAGCGAACTTCGTCCCGGCGCAACGCGACCACGTCGCCGTTTGCGAGCATGAGCCGTAGCGCCGTCACGTGGCCGCGCATGGCACCGTAACGAAAGCTCCGTGCGCCCGATGCGTTGCATGCGGCCATGCCACCCAGGCAAGCAGAGGTCTCGGTGGGATCGGTGGGGAACATCTGCTCCGGAGCCTCGGCAAGACGCTGCGCGGCGGTAAGCGACGCCTCGTCCCAACCCTCGGTAGGAAATGCCTTTGCGGCAAGGTACTTTCGAAGTTCGGAAAGAACAAGGCCAGGTTGAACGCGCAGGTAGAAACGCCCATCCTCCTCGCGCAAGCCGAGCGGGCGGTTCATGTGCGAGAGGTTGAGCACATGCCCGCCTTGAGGCACGGCGCCCGCTGCAAGGCCCGTGCGCGCGCCCTGCACCGTGATGGGCGTACGCGCCGCGCTGAGCGAGCGTGCGATGGCGCGGACCTCGTCCTCGGTCCGTGGGAACGATAGGGACTCGGCCGTCCCCCTGCTCCGCGACTCATCGCCGCGGTACTCGTCGTATTCGCTCGAGAACTTGATAATGGCCGGAATGGTGGGCGTCGGACCAAACGAGGTTGCAGCCACGGCCCGCCCCCTTTCTCGATGCTGGCTGGCAAACACGTTCGCAGCAGCCACCGCGAACGCATAGAGACACGTGCTAGAAATTGTATCGGGACCGGCGCTGCCGCATGGCCGGACCTCACCCGCGTCGCTCATTAGTAACATGAGACGCGACATGCGCGCGGCCGCCGCGCGCAAAACCTCCATACTTCGATTTTCATCCCCTCTGAGCTGCGCGGTTCAGACTTTGTTTAGATTCATTGGGACATCGTTCAGTTCTACCTCCTAGCGTTCATGCCAGCGAGCCCGGACCGGCCGGGCGGCGTGATTGGAGGAGCCATGGCAGTGTATCTACCCTCAGCGAAAATCGCCGTTGAAATCGTGGACGACCCAACGAGCCTACCCGCAGACCTCAGCGCCTTTCCGGATTTCACCATCGTGCCCATCACCAGCGCCGACCTGCGGAGTCCGGCGGCACGCGACCGCACCGTCAAGCGAATCGCGCGCATGGCGGCGGACAAGCCCAACGCGCACGCCACATCCGATACACACGACCAGCCAGCGGGAACGTCGGCCTCCATGCCGCGCACAGCATCCAAACGCGAGCGCAAGCAGCTGCTGGACCTCATCAACACAGGGCTCGACCTCACCCAAGGGTCGGCGACCGCCCGCGTGGCGGTATAGGCGCGCAAAAGCGCCAAAGCGAAACGGCCCAAGGCGAAACGGCCCAAGGCGAAACGGCCCAAGGCGAAAAGAATCCCGAGCGGAGCGGCCCCAAACGCAACGATTCCAGGGAGAAACCGCTAGGGGGAAACGACAGACCGATAGGAGGAATCCATGCACAGCAGCAAGCGTCGAGGAGGCTTCAAGCGAGGAGGCCCGCGCATCGCAATGCAGCTGATAAGACGAATTGCGCCCCCTGCGGGAGGCGGCTGGAGCGGGGTTGCCGCCGCCTTGATCGCCGTGGCCCTCGTCGCGCTGTCCGTTGTCGCGGCACTCGCACCGTCGACGGCGCAGGCACTCGCGGACATCCCGTCCTCGTTCAATCAGAACGTGACCGTCACCCGTCGCGATATCGGAGCGAGCAACCGCTCCCCCATCTCGAACTGGTATCTATCCGACGGCACATGGGTCGTCTGCGGAGAGCCGTTCCACGGCACCCCCGACACCGGCGATGTCTACGGTCCCGCCGTGCCGGTGAGCCAGTTCACCTACGACGACACCCACGACTCAGGCCCCGTCGCATCCGCCCCGTGGGTCACGGGTTCCTCGAGCTTCGACCCGCACGCGATGGCCTACGCCGCCGCCTACGCACCCACCTCAGCACTCGGCCAGGCGACATACGGCTTCTCCGGGCGAAGCGACCAGCTCGTCGCCGCATGGGAGGTGACCAAGCACCTCCTCATGGGCGCCTCCGTGGAGGGTGAGTCCCTCATGTACAACGGCGGCACCTATACGAACATCTACCGCTCCACCAACGACGGGAGCACGACCGGCCGCGTCGCCAACGCCGCGGAGCTCGCAAAGATCCAACGCCTCGTAGCGGACGCTCGCGCGCACGCCGGCCAATCCGGCTGGTGGGACGACGCGCTCTGGCTGCGGCGGAACCTGACAGACGGGTCCGCGCAGAACATCTTCGTCATCATCCCCGTCAAGCCGGACGTGCGCATCACCTTCACCAAGGTCTCCGCCGACGCCGAATTCACCGCCGGCAACGACGAGTACGCGTATGTTGGTGCAACCTACGACATCTACGATGCCTCGACCGACCAGAAGATAGCCAGCATCACGACAGATGAGAGCGGTCATGCGAGCTATCAGCTGCAGCAGGACAAGCGCTACTACGCCGTTGAGACCAAAGCGCCGCAGGGGTTCAAGCTCAATACCGAGCGCCACTACTTCACCACCGGAAGCAGCGATTCTAGCGAGGAGCTTACGGATAGCCCGGGTGCAGTCCGGCTTACCATCCAGAAAAGGGATTCCGCCACGCTCGATGCGGCGCAGCCCGGGGCTACGCTCGAAGGAGCCGAGTACCGGCTGACCGATGCGAACGGCCGCGTCCAGACCGCGGTGACGAACGAGGACGGGCTGGTCGTCTTCCAGGAGATCCCGTTCGGCACCTGCACGGTCGTGGAAACCAAAGCGCCAACCGGGTACAAGCTCGATTCGACCGTTCACACGTATACCGTGAGCTCAGAGCAGATGACCGCATCTGGCATCGTTGAGCTCGAACCCGAGGACGACTTCAAGGAAAGCGTGATCGCGTTCGACATCGAGGTCGCCAAGTTCAAGGGCGCCGATGAATCCTGGGACGAGGGCGACGGCCACGAGGCGCCGGCCGCCGGCGTCCGCTTCGAGATCGTCTCCAACACCACCGGCGAGGCGGTGGGCTCGATCACCACCGGCGAGGACGGCTTCGCCGAGACGGACGGGCTGTGGTTCGGCGAGGGCGAACGCCCCGAGGGCGTGAACGGCGCCCTCCCCTACGACGCCGCCGGCTACACCGTCCGCGAGGTCGACGATACGGTGCCCGACGGCTTCGACAAGGTGGGCGACTGGACCATCTCCGCCGAGCAGATGGCGGACGGCGCGAAGCTGCGCTACATCCTGAACGACCAGGCGATCAGCACCCGCATCCAGATCGTGAAGCAGGACGCCGAGACCGGGCAGGCCGTGCCGCTCGCCGGCTTCACCTTCCAGATCCTCGATGCGAAGGGAGACCCCGTCTCCATGACGGACAGCTACCCCAACCCCGTCGAGCTCACCGAGTTCACCACCGACGAGAGCGGCTGCGTGACGCTGCCGGAGACCCTCGAGCCGGGCGAGTACTCCGTGCACGAGGTCGCGGCGGCGCCTCCGTACCTCACGGGCGGCGAGGACGTCGCGCTCACCGTGTCAGGCGACCATGAGGACGCGGTCCCCACCGCGGTCATCGCCTACCCGGACGAGCAGGCGAAGGGCCGCGCCACCGTGGCCAAGCGCTGCAGCGCCCCGGACGGCTCCGATGAGGGCCATGTGCATGACGAGGGCTGCGCGGGCGAGCTCGCCGGCGCGGAGTTCGACGTCGTCGCCATGGAGGACATCGTGAGCCCCGACGGCACCGTGCGCGCCACCGAGGGCGAGGTCGTCGACCACGTGACCACTGGCGAGGACGGCACCGCGACCACCGATGAGCTCTACCTGGGCGACGGCTCCGCCACCTACGCGTTTATCGAGACCAAGGCCCCCGAGGGCCACGTGCTCGACGCCACGCCGCATGAGTTCACGCTCTCCTACACCGACGACAGGACGGCGCTCGTCGAGGTCGAGGTCGAGGTGGCCGACGCCTACACCGAGGTCACGATCGACAAGGACATCATGGGGACCGACCACCCGCTCGCTGGCGCTACGTTCCAGGCATGGGAGGACGGCCAGGAGATCGATGTCGAGCCCGATGACGGCATGGCGGCAGCCGCCGTGCGCGCAGAGGGCGAAAGCGCAGCGACGCTCATCGAGGCCGTGGACAACGCCACGATCGAGGCCGATGTGCCCGAAGGATACAGGCTGACCGTCTCCCGCGACAACTACTCCGCCGACGTCGAGGGCTCCATCGCCGTGGACCCCGGCGCCTACGAGATCGCCCTCACGGACGCCGATGGCAAAGCGATTGACATGGGCGGCGAATCGAAGCTCGAGGTGGAGGCCGGCGAGGCCGTCAAGGTCTCCTGGTCCGAGCCCTTCCTCATCTTCGGCGGGCTCGATATCTCGCGCGGCCGGATTGAGAGGGAGAGCTACGAGCTCAGGCTCGATGAGGGAGCCGGAGCACTCATCGCCACCGACGTCCCCGCCGGCGCATACAAGCTCGAGGTCGGCGGCGAAGGCGCCGGCAGGGTCGAGCTTACCGCCGGAAAGACCTTCTTCGGCTCCTATGCGGACGGCAAGCTTACCATCGCGAGCCATCTGCTCAAACCAGGCGAGGAGCACATCGAAGTCGTGACGGACGATGACGGAACCGCCGCCATCCGCCACCTTTCGCCTGGCAGCTACCGCCTCGAGGAGACGGACGCCCCGGACGGTTTCCTCGTGGACGAAGGTGTGCGTTACTTCACCGTGGCCGACGACGGTCTCACCGAGGGGCTCGGGAGCTTCCCGCTCGAGATCGAGGACGACTACACCAAGATCGACCTCTCCAAACGCGATATCACCAACGAAGACGAGGTAACGGGAGCCAAGCTGGCCGTAATCTGCCCCGACGGGGGTGTTGTGGAAAGCTGGACCTCCGATGGCACCGACCATCGCATCGACGCGCTCGAGCCCGGCGATTACAAGCTCGTGGAGCTCATGACCCCGCATGACTACGATGAGGCGACCGCAGTCGACTTCACCGTGGAGCCCACAGGCGAGGTGCAGCGCGTGGTCATGTACGACGAACCCATCGCCGTCGAGGGCTCCATCGACAAGCGCCAGGAGGTCGCCGACCCCACCCATCCCCACACCGATGCTGACACGAACGCCGCGCGTGCCGAGGTCTCCGAATCCGATGACGGCTCGTACGACTATTCCGTCGACTTCCGGAACGAAAGCAGCACGTGGGTCGACGAGCTTACCGTGACGGACGAGATCTCTGCTGCATCGGACGGCCTCGCAGAGCTCACGGGCATCGTGACGCCTGTCGCGGGCGAAGACTACGACGGCCTGCTCAACGTCTGGTACCGCACGAGCACCGCGCCAGCTGATTACGTCGACCCGAGCGGCGCCAACGCCACACGCTCCGACGGACACGCCAACCCCTGGCTTGACCATGAGACGACCGAAGGAACCTTGGGCGACGACAGTCGAGCCATCGATTACACCGGTTGGCGCCTGTGGGCTCAGGACGTAAGCGCTACCGAGGCAACCGAGCTCAGCGTGGCCGACCTCGGCCTCGAGGAGGGCGAGAGGGTGATTGCCGTGCGCCTCGAGTACGGCCGCGTTGAGGAGGACTTCTCCTCGCGCACCGGCGAGTGGGAGCGCGACGACCTCAAGCACGAGCGCGACGACGTCGATAACGTCGCGCCAGCCCACGAGGGAGACGAGCTTGAAGGTGCGGAACGAGCCCCGCTCGTGCTCCACATGAGGGTGACCGATAGGTACCGCGACGACACGGAGCTCGTGAACAGCGCACGCGTCGACCTCTACCGGAACGGCGGCAACACCACCGAAGACGAGGACCTCGAGGATCACGATTCCGACCATGTCGAGCAGGCGCCCGTCGAGGTCCCCTCCCAGGATGACACCCCTCCCGCCGACTCCCCCGGCCCCACGCCGCTCGCCCGAACGGGAGCCGTCTCCGCCGCCGGGGTCTTTGCAGCCGTTGCGCTCGCAGCGGGAATCGGCTGGTGGATCTTGCGCCACCGCGGCGCAACCGGCAAACGCTAAACCAGGCCCCGCCGCGCCTTGCAAGCCATTGCCTGTGGAACACCCCGTCTCGGCTGCGTGCCGGGGCGGGGCGACGCATGACTAAGCCGCATGCCCCGAGCTTGCGCCGCCTCTTAAACCAGCTTCCCCAAAAGCACCCAGTCGAAGCCGCATGCCCCGAGCTTGCGCGCAAGCCCAAGGGCGGCTACATTATCTTCCGCAACCATACTATCCGCTCCACAGGGCCGCTCCATGTATCGGCTTCATTCGCCTGCTGCTCTGCGGAACCGGCTGCACCATGCAGGAAGGCGGGGACGGCGTGATCGGACTGGGCACAATCATCAACGTGGCTTTGATTCTTGCCGGCGGTTTGGTGGGCACCGTTGGCGGCAGGCTTTTCACCCCGCACGTACAGGAAACCCTCATGAAGGCCACAGGGCTGAGCGTGCTCTTCGTGGGTCTCTCGGGCGCGCTCGCCGGCATGCTTTCGCTTGGCCAGGACGGCGCACTCGTGAGCGGCGGCTCCATGCTGATTGTCGCCTCGTTTGCAGCGGGCGCGCTCGTTGGAGAGCTCGTCGACCTCGACGGTAAATTCGAGCGGCTCGGAATTTGGCTCAAAGAGCGCACGGGCAACGCCGGGGACCCCGCGTTCGTGAACGCCTTCGTAACCGCCTCGCTCACCGTATGCATCGGGGCGATGGCCATCGTTGGATCCATTCAAGACGGCCTTACCGGTGATTGGTCCACCCTCGCGCTCAAGGGCGCGCTCGACGCGCTCATCGTTTGCGTCATGACCGCATCGATGGGTCGCGGCTGCATCTTTTCCGCTCTGCCCGTGGGCGTGTTCCAGGGATCCATCACCTTGCTCGCTCGGCTCATCCAGCCCCTCATGACTGCCGAGGCCCTCGCAAACCTCTCGCTCGTGGGCTCAATTCTCATCTTCTGCGTGGGCGTGAACCTCATCTGGGAGAAAACGTTCAAGACGGCCAATATGCTTCCAGCAGTGGTGTTCGCGGTCGTGCTGGCATTCGTGTAATTCTGCACCACGTTTCACGCCTTGGGCGCGGGGAGCGTGCCGGGCTGGCCGTCTAGACCAATCCAAGAAATCGCCCGCAGCCCCCAACGGCTAAAAATGGCTAATTTTCGTCTTTTTGCGGGCTCTGTGAGACGGTTTTGTCGCCCTTCTGCCACGCGAGTCGTTCTCGCAGGTCCATCACTCAGCGCTTACCTGCGTTTTTCTCGTTTCCATGGTCCGCTCAGTAAAAGCAAGGCGCCCTTTCTCGCATCCCTAGAACGCATATTGACGATAATTAGCCAGCTGAGGAATCGCAATAGAGAAAACGCCGCGCGCAAACCCCGGGCAGCGCTCGGCTCACACTGCAAACAGCAGATAGCAGGAAGGGACGAACGGCGGGCAGCAGGCGAAACAACCTGCAGGCACCAGAAATGACATCCTTCGCTTTGTGCTGGTAATAGGAGGTGCGTTCTTTCTCGAACAGATGTTTGTTTCTATAGTAAAATGTAGGGTTACGACTAGGCATTCCCCAGTGTGAGGCAAGCGGAACGAGGTGAAGCATGGGAGACAAGACGGAAGATGTTCGCGCGCTCATCGAACGAATCACCTCAAGCGAGCGGATGCGCACGAGCTCGCACTTCTCCGATGCGGTCTACCGCGCCGAACCCATTCTTACCACCGGGCGCCAGATGGCAACCTACCTGCCAGATCGTTACCGCGAAATGCGCGCCATATCTCGCTGGCAGGAGGGAGAGCCTCATGGTCGCTGGATTACCGAAGCCGAACTCTTCTGGCGCCAGGGCACGTTCATGGCAGACTTTGAAGACGACTGCCCGTATCACGGCACGTTCAAGGCATACTTTCCCACCTACGCCGATATGAGCGATCGGCAGCTGCGTGGCTACTTCACCTGGCGCACGGCAGTCCGGCGGGGCAACATCCAAGAAACCTCACTGTCTTTTGCCTACACCTACTTATACGAGCTCATCAATGGCATCGGTGTGGCCAACCCGCTCGATGGCTTCACACAGCTAAAGACGTTTTGGGAGGTGTACCGGGGCTTTGCCCCCGAAATCGATCGGTACGTTCGCGTGTGGTTGCGCTACTCTGTGGTCTACCACGGGCTCGAACCATCTCTTTTACACGACAGCCGGTCCCTCTCCTTTGACCACGCGCTCATCGACCTTGTCGAGGCAAGTGCGCCATACGATCCGGATGCCTCGTTCCTGCTCCTAGATGAACCGGAGAGCCCCACCGTGAACCCCGGGATTGCGCCTGCGCCCGGCGGTGCCCCCGAGCGCAGGGCCCTTCAGGCGCGAACGCGCGCACGCAAGGGAAAGCAATCCGCTTTGCCACTCCCGCCGAATGCCGAGCGCGAAGATCGGCTGCTCGCAGCTATCGACGCGCTTTCCTCCTACCGAATTCGGCTGTCGCGCCTCTACAGCGACCACCCCGACGACCTGCGGCATATCGCCTGTTCCGTTTTTGTCCGCATGCTCGAGTATTATCGCAGGCACCGGAAGAGCGGACTCATCGAATCGCTCTTCGGCGATTTGGTAGACATGCCCTACACCATGTTCGCCTCCGCTGTGTTCTTTGAAAGCGAGCGGCACGGACCCGCAGATATCGAGCTCGACCGCATCCATCGCTACCGGTGCCGCAACGGGCTATGGACGTGCACGCGCGTCTTTGGAGCGCGTGACAAGAGCCCCAAGCTGGGCAGCATCATGCGCGGCGTCGATCGCAAGGTGCGCGAGGCGCTCGAGTACCCGCACCCGCTCAAGGTCAAGGAAATGCCAAAGTACCTAGAGCAGGCAATCGACCGCGAGATCGAGGCATGGCTCACCTGGAAGCAAGCGCATGCGCCGCGCAAGGTGGAAATCGACCTCTCTCAGCTCGCTGGTATCCGATCCGCCGCCGCTGCCACACGCGAGGCGCTGTTGACGGACGAGGAGCGCGATCAGGACACCGCCGTAGAAACGGTTGAAAAGACGCCGACTCAAGACGGCACGATACGTGCCGAGAAAAATGCGCAGCCCCCGAACTGGCCGGGTTCCGAGGCCGAGCTTGGCGACGAGGCGAAACAGCCTGCCGCAAGAAACCCCGAGGCTAAGCAGCCTGAACTCGTTGGCGCCCCGGCGCCCTCGGCCGTCCTCGCCGCCGCTACCGCCCCCGCCGGAAATGTCCCGCCGCAGAATGAGGGCCCCAGCGACAGTCCGCTCTCCCCTGCTCAGGCCGCATACCTGCAGGCACTTCTCACCGAAGACGAAGATGCCAAGACGGAAGCGGTTAACCATGCGGGAATAAGCGAGGACATGCTGGTCGATGCCATCAATGAGGCGCTATTTGACCTGATCGGAGACACAGCTATTGAATTCGGTTCCACGGGGCCGCAGGTTATTGAGGACTACGAGGACGACGTCAGAGGAGTACTCGCATGACAGACAACGTGAAAGCAGCCGAAGCCGCGCCGCGCGTGCCCAAGCGCGTCGCCGCGGTAATCATCAACTCGCTCAAGGGCGGCGTGGTGCCACGCATCGGCCTGCCGTACATCACGGTCGGGCGCGAGGCCGAGATTCGCGCGCTCCTTACCGACCTCTCGCTCATCTCCGATGGCGGCGCCTCCTTCCGGTTCCTTGTGGGCCGTTATGGCAGCGGCAAGAGCTTCCTCTTGCAGACCATCCGCACGCACGCCATGGGCGAAGGCTTCGTCGTGGCCGATGCCGATCTTTCGCCCGAGCGAAGGCTCCAGGGCGGCCAAGGCCAAGGTCTTGCCACCTATCGCGAGCTCATGCGCAACCTCTCCACCAAGACCCGTCCCGAGGGCGGCGCGCTCATGCTCATTCTCGACCGATGGATCTCGAACTTGCAGATGCAGGTCGCAGGCGAATTGGGCACGGGTGCCGCTGCCCCCGGCGGTGCTCCGGTACCCAACGGCGCCACTGCCCCCGGCGGTGCTCCGGTACCCAACGGCGCCACTGCCCCCGGCGGCACTCCAGTATCCAACGGCGCCGCGACCACCGGCGGCGCCCCCAATGACCCTGCGCTCAACCAGGCGGTCGAGGCGCGCATCCGCGAGCAGGTCGCATCACTCGAGGAGATGGTCCACGGCTTCGATTTCGCCCGGCTCCTCACTCTCTACTACCGCGCCGTTGTTGACGGCAACGATGAGCTCAAAGGCAACGTTGCCCGGTGGTTCCGCGGCGAATACCGCACCAAAACGGAAGCGCGGCAAGAGTTAGGAGTTTCGATCATCATCGGCGACGACGATTGGTACGACTACGTCAAGCTCTTCGCGCAGTTCCTAAAAGGCGCTGGCTACCAGGGCATGCTCGTGCTCATCGACGAGCTGGTGAACCTCTACAAGATTCCCAACTCGGTCACCCGCCAATATAACTACGAGAAGATCCTCACGATGTATAACGACACCCTGCAGGGCAAAGCGCATCACCTGGGCATCATTATGGGAGGAACGCCGCAGAGCATCGAGGACCGCAGGCGTGGCGTCTTTAGCTACGAGGCGCTGCGTTCCCGGCTCACGCAAGGACGCTTCGCCGCGGAGGGCATGCGCGATATGCTGGCGCCCATCATCCATCTGCACCCGCTCACCTATGAAGAGCTGCTCGTTCTCATCGAAAAGCTGCAACAGATCCACGCCGGCTACTTTGGGTATGAGGCGCGCCTGAACGAGAGCGACCTAGTGCAATTCCTGCAAATCGAGTTCGGGCGCGTGGGGGCGGACACGCACCTTACGCCCCGCGAGGTCATCCGTGACTTCATCGAGCTGCTCGATATCGCCTACCAAAACCCCAGCACGCCCGTGGCAAGCATCCTAAGCGGCGTTGGCGGAAACGGAAGCGGAGACGAAGGCGAGGGTGGCGGCGCGCAGCAAAGCTCGCTTTCGGTTACCGCCGCAACGGGCCAGCGCGATGCATCAGAATTCGCAGAGTTCAAGATATAGCCTGTGATGAGTTGCGAAAGGGGAAAGCCCAGCCGCAAGGGATGAGGCAGGGCGTCCGCCAGCAATCGAGCCCGAAAGGAGGGCCATGAGCATCTTCGACCGATACGCACCGTTCGTACAGGATTTCATCTACGACCACCAATGGGAGAACCTTCGCTCCATCCAGGTGGCCGCAGGCGACGCCATCTTCAACACCGACGAGAACGTGCTGCTCACGGCCTCAACTGCATCGGGCAAGACCGAGGCGGCGTTCTTCCCCATCCTCTCGCTCTTCTGGGAAGATCCGCCCACGAGCATCGGCGCGATCTACGTGGGTCCACTGAAGGCGCTCATCAACGACCAATTCCTTCGCCTGAACGACCTGTGCGAGGAGGCCGAGATTCCCGTCTGGCACTGGCATGGCGATGTGGCCGCCTCGCATAAGCGCAAGCTGCTCGAACACCCAAGCGGCATCTTGCAGATTACGCCGGAATCGCTCGAGGCGCTTCTCATGCATAAGCACATGGCCGTGCCGCGCCTGTTCCATGACCTGCGATTTGTCGTCATCGACGAGGTTCACTCGCTCCTGCGCGGCGACCGCGGCGGGCAAACGCTCTGCCTTATCGAGAGGCTCTCTCGCATGGCGGGCGTGAACCCCCGGCGCGTCGGCCTTTCCGCCACCATCGGCGATCCAGAGCGCACTGGAGCCTTTCTCGCCAGCGGCACGGGGCGCGGCTGCATCATCCCGCGCTTCGAGGAGCCGCGCCGGGTGTGGCGACTCTCGATGGAGCACTTCTACATCACGGGCCCGCAAGCTGCCGAACGCGCGGCAGAGGGCGCGGGCACGGGCATCGTGCGCGCCGATGGCTCGATCGAGGCCGAGGTGCTTTCCGTCGAGCCATCTTCGTCGGACCTCGCCTTAGCACGCTCGAGCGCCTCGTACGCACATTCGAACGCTTCTGAAGACGAACACGCACAAAGTACGCCCGAAGATAAACGGGCAGCAGCGGGAGCGACTCGCATGGATACCGAGGGTGCGCACACGGAAACCGAGCTCCTCGCACCCACCGACCGCGCGCCCGAGAACGCCGATCCCGGCATCGGCTACATCTTCGAGCGCACACGCGGGCGCAAGTGCCTCGTCTTCGCCAACTCGCGCGAGGAAGCCGAGGCCGTGTGCACGATGCTCCGCAGCTATTGCGAGGCCAATCACGAGCCGGACCGGTTCCTCATCCACCACGGCAACCTCTCGGCGAGCATCCGCGAGAGCGCCGAGGACATCATGCGCGACGACGAGCGGCTCGACACGACCGTGACCACCGCGACGCTGGAGCTCGGCATCGACATCGGCCGCCTCGAGCGCGCGTTTCAGATTGACGCGCCGTTTACCGTCTCGAGCTTCCTGCAGCGCATGGGGCGCACGGGCCGGCGCGATTTGCCGCCCGAGATGCACTTCGTCATGCGCGAGGAGCAGCCCGAACCGCGCACGACCATGCCGGAAACCATTCCCTGGAAGCTCTTGCAGGGCATCGCGCTCGTTCAGCTCTACCACGAGGAGCGCTGGGTGGAGCCGCCCGCGCTCGACCGCCTGCCCTACAGCCTGCTCTATCACCAGACCATGGCCACGCTCGCAAGCACAGGCGAGCTCTCGCCGGCAGAACTCGCCCAGCGCGTGCTCACCCTCTCCTACTTCCACCGCGTGAGCGCAGACGATTTCCGCGTGCTGCTTAGGCACCTGCTGGAGACCGACCAGATCCAGGCCACCGAGGGCGGCGGCCTCATCGTGGGCCTCGCGGGCGAGCGGCTCACCAACTCGTTCAAGTTCTATGCGGTGTTCCAGGAAAACGAGGAGTTCACGGTGCGGTGCGAGAGCGCGGAGCTCGGCACGATCGTGAATCCGCCGCCGCCCGGCGAGCGCATCGCCATCGCTGGCGCGTGCTGGCTCGTGGAGGAAGTGGACTGGAAGCGCCACCTTGTGTACTGCACGCAGGTGAAAGGCCGCGTGCCGGCGTATTTTGGCGATTGCGCGGGCGATATCAACACGCATATCTTGGAGCGCATGCGGCGCGTGCTGCGCGAGCACGAGGTGTATCCGTACCTGCTCGGCAACGCGCGAGCGCGCTTGGTGCAGGCGCGGCGCACGGCGGAACTCTCCGGCGCGGCAACGCAGCCGCTCATCAACCTTGGGGGCGACACGTGGGCGCTCTTCCCGTGGCTGGGGAGCTATGCGTTTCTGGCGCTGGAGCGACTGCTCAAGATCAAGTGCGCCGCGGAACTCGGCCTCAAGGGGCTCGACCCGGCGCGGCCATACTACATGCAATTTAGGATGAAGGCAGACGAGGAGACGTTCTTCCAGGTTGTGGCCGATGAAGCGGAGAAGGATTTCGATCCCATCGAGCTCGTCTACCCGAGCGAGGTGCCGTACTTCGACAAGTACGACGAGCTGCTGCCCAAGGAGCTCGTGCGCAAGGGCTTCGCCGAGGGCGTGCTGGACATCGAGGGCATGCGCGAGCGCGTGCGGGAGTGGATGAGGTAAGCGAGACGCCCTACCGGTACGCACTGAGCCCGAGGTAGGCCAATGTGTCCGCCACATCCATGGCGCGCACGGGGCAATGCCGCAGGAATTGCTCGTCGTTGGTCACGAGGATGTCTGCGCCGCACCGCATTGCCGCCGCAGCGATCAGATTGTCCTCAAAGTCGCGGTGCAGCTCACGATACGTGCCGGCGAGCCACACGTCGGAAAGGTCGACGGCAACAGGCGCGGCGATGTCCTGCATGTTCTCAACACATGCCCACGCGATTCTTTCGGCACTGACGGCGTCTTCCTTCCGCAGTGACTCGTGCTCCGCACGCGCACGATGCTTGAGACTGCGTGATAACAGGTAGTGCAGGTCCTTGAGGGTAGACACCGCATAGAAGATCGCCGCATCGCGCTCTATTGCCCGCGTGAGCAGCGCTTGGGCGCGTAGATGCAGGGGCCTGTTACCGTCGTAAAGATCGACCCAGACATTGGTGTCGAGAAGCAGGCTTGGCGCGTTACCCATCGATGAGCCCCTTCTCGGCGAAATGCTCATCCATCAGTGCGTCGCGAAGTTCGCGGTACGGCAAGGAGGCAAGCTTACGGCTGGTCCCAGGTAGCCCGTACTGTTCGCAGAGGTTATCGACAAGGCCCGCGCCACGCTGCAGCGCCTCCAAGCGACGGTTGCGCTCAGCAAGATCATCGGGCGTAACGTCACCATCCGGATCAAGTGCGACGCGAATCTTGACCGGCTCGTTCTTGAAACGTGTCGCTAACGCCCACAGCGCCCGAACGGCCTGGGTGGGCGTATAGCCCGCCGCTGCAAGGCCGGCATCCCCCGTTGCCTTGAGCGTGGCATCAATGCGCGCATTTACCTGCGATTGCCGCTGTGCGGGAGTAGCCTCGGCCGGACCTTCAAGAAGAGTCGCCGTTGATTGCGCCATACCGGACCTCCTCGCATCGTCGTAGATCCAGTGTATAAGCTGCTAGCATTGTTGTAAAGCATGTAAAGCAATTTATAGTCAGTCCGCTGCCCAGAAACTAAGGATGCGAACGCGCATGTCGAGAAAAATACCGCCCGCCCTAAACCGGTGCATCTAGTTTCTCGGCAGATCTAATGCCTCGGCGGGGCTCACCGTCCGCTCATATCCTGCAAAATGCTTCGCGTCCCCGTCGTGATATACGCATTGGCGGCACACACGAGGTCAATGAAGAACTGGTCTTTTGGGTCATTCGAGATGGCTCCCCTCTGTGGATACGGAACGACGAACTCCGCACCTGCAGCAAGTCCGTCCACGAGAGCATCAACCAAAGCAGCATCGAATCCGAACTTCGGGCGCTTCAGCACCTCGCGATACTCCTCCACGAGTTCAGTCGAGCCCGCATAGGAAAACTCACGAGCAAGCATCAAATCGAGTATGCGCCCCGGCTTCGACGCGGGGCGCGACGCTCCGCATTTGTATCAACGACAAACTTTATCGTGCAGCCCTCACGGCGGCCACCTCAGCGTCAATGTCCTCAACGGCAGATTGCCTAACCCCCGCTTGCGCACAGAACCGCACAAAGCTCAAAGACGCGCAGGCTTGCATAGAGCGAGTCGAATCAACCACTTCGTTGATGTAAATACCGGACACGTTGACAATGAGGTTTTGCACCTTGCCGTTATTGGTAACGATGAAAGGCTCCCTACTTGAGTGCACTGCGCCGGGCGCTCGTCCCAATACAGCGATGGTAGCAGTATTCATAGCAGTCTCCAATGGTATTATCTAATCATAGGTATTTTCTTACCCACACATTCATATACCTCTGTTAGACCACCGTGGATACGCGCCCAAGCCGAGCCCTTCGCCTCCCAGTAGCCTCAAAACGGCTGGGCCTCTGCCTCGAGCCGGCGCCTGCGCGCCTCGTACCGACCGTTGGCGACGCAGGCGCGGAGCATCCCCTCGCGCGACGCCTCCGACCGCCTCACCCGCCCCTCCCAGCAGAACCACCAAAGGTAACGCTGGAGGCAGCGAGGCGCGGCGCTACAGTGTCGGACGAAGTCGACGGATTCGAGAATCATGTCGTACAAGCGCGCCCCTTCTGCGACGGGTTATGTCCGGCCGGCTCCCATCGTAGAGGACGCACGGACATTTTGGAGGGCCTCGCTGTATCCACGCTGGCCCAACAGAGGGTTATTTGATAAAGACACGCCCTTCTACCAGGGACTCCTCAAAAAGCACAGTAAACAGTTTTCCTATCGAAAAGACGGAGAAGCCATCCTTCCGAAGTTTCGCTAAGAAAGTCCTCGATAGCTGTTCTTGCCATCAGGCCGATATCCCGGCTGTCATTCATGCGAGCAAGACAAACATCGCCAAATGCCTTCTCGAGGATCACGGTTCTCCAAGACTTCGTCAGCATGGAAGACCCCACCTCCCTGCATGAGTAACGCTATTGGGTTTGCCTTCTACACCGACAACCGAAACCGTCCCTATCCCCACTAATCATCTTCATCGTCCACAATACCGGTAACGCGTATTGCGCTTGCTGCATCGTCTCCCGAAAGATACACACGCAAAGCATAGAGAAGATCGGGGGTTCTATCGTCATCTGACCGCGTCGAAACGTCAAGCTTTAAACGAGAAGAATAGCTATAGCCATATTTCAATGCATTCTCAACAAGCCTATTAACGCTTTCTTCAAACGAGATTGTGATGTCCTGACCAGGCTGCAAATACATTCTTAGGGTTTCATCGCTTGACTCTCGCGTCCTTAGCAATCCAAGCAGCAGTTCCAAATACTTCACCACTCGGTCAATTTCCGCCTTCTCATTGGAAAGCCGTCCCCGAGAAATAATACGATCGCACTCTTGAGCAAGTATTAGCGACAGAGAAGAAGAGATGGCAATAACTTGATTGTAAGTCAGGCAATCGATAAAGCCTTTGTTCCTCCACGCTGCTGCCGCAAGAGCCTGCACTGCCCAGTCGTCACAATTCGCAAGAGCGATTTCTAGAGCATCGCGCTGCCAAGAAGCTGACAAGTCACCCAAAGCGTAGCCTAAGGCTTTGGCACGCAAATTACGCCCCTTTGCCAGTTCAACTATCCGGCTGCCCATCGCAGCAGGCATGTCCCTTCCCGTACAACAGAGCAGAAAGACCAGTTCAATCTGAATGGGCTCTGCCAGTCTGGAATTGGTCGAATATAAGTTTAGCTTATTAATATATCCAGACATCGTTCTTCGATACTCATCAGGACATTCAGCTTCGGCCAAAGTACGACCATGTGCCCAAACGCTAATGTAAGGAACATACAGAGAAGACCTAATGAACCTCTTCACCTCCTTTCCAAAGAGAAGCTGATACTCTCCAACACCTGAGGCAGGAGCCACGTGCCAAACTTTTGTCCAGCCTCCTTGCCGGGTCACGTAGAAGAAGACTTTGACCCCCTCGTAAATATCCGACGAGTCAATATCTCTGAGAAGGCAGCGTTCATTGATGTAGTAATCTTCGCCATCTGCTGCTTGAGCGAATGCGAACATGGTGCCCTTCTCATTCGTCTTCCAATTCATCTTCATTCGCGCCTCAACCGGTTTGGAGGAAAGTCTGTCGAGCATTTCTATCAGACGAGACGTCGATCTCCGGGACCACTCAAGGAGATCGGATTCTTCGTTTCTCTTAGGATTCCATTGATGCTGCAATTCTCGCCATGTCAGGGATGCGGGATATCCAGGTGCTGGCGCGTCATCGATAACAACGTCTTCCTTGAGCTGCCAAACGACACTAATGGATCTGTAATTCCTGTCCAAAGGCTCGAACACAAGCTTATACGGGTCGTCAGCGCCATATGTATATGTCATATTCAATCGGCACTTGACGTCTTCCGCGTAAGGGAAGTCCTTGGATATCAGCTTGGCCTCGTACTCTATGGCCTCCTCATTGGCGCCCTGAAGCAAAGGCAGACGGTAGGTCTTCTTACCCTTCGGAAGCGTGAACTCCTCAGGAACATTGATTTTAACTGCCCTACCTCGAACCGGCTGTACGGTAACGCCCTTGCCCACGAAGTAGAACGGCTGATAGAAGCCGTTCATCATGACCTTTGTCATGAGCTCGGGAATATGGTTCCTCCACAACGGGATGTCGCGAATCTGGCTTTGCAGCTGGTAGAGTTTGATGCCGCCGGAAACAGGACGGCCGTTAAGCCAAATTGCACAGTCATAGCCATCTAAGGGCATGACAACATCCTGATCGGTCTGATGAGCAACGCCGTATGGGTTATACTCCCTGGTCCAGCCTTCGCCGTTGTATAGATAGACGCTCACCTTAACAGAATCCGCCTCAACGTCGTTCGAGAACAGCTCGGAGGCCCCCCTCTCCCAGATGAAGCCCCTGGTTTCAGGCAGCGCTTTTGCAAGGTCGCCATCGAAACGCGCAACCATCTCTGTCAGATACGCCTTGCCGTTGATGCGTTCAACCACGGCAACGCTATAGCCATCATATTCGATCTTTGAATACTCGATATGTTCGAAGACAGCGGCAACTGAGCAAGGCAGCGGCTCCGCCTGAGCGAAGCCAGCGTTGATGTTTCGCCTAACCAGTTCCAATTCGAAATCGTTCAAGCTGTCAGGCGTAAGCCAGATTAACCGACCATTGTGAAAGTGCTCCCTCAGCCTCAAGGAGAATGACCTAGAGGCCTGGTTGAGCTTGTTCAAAATCGACCGGTTCTCGCCCTTGAAGAAGAACATGTCGCTGCACGTAATGGTGGTCGCATCGGGATGCAAGAACACCGCATCGGAATCGAATAGCTCGATATCGACGGTTTCCTCATCATTCTCCCAACGCTGCCAGAAGAACGAATCCTCAAGCCTCCCCGAACCAGAAGGCGTCGCATAGACGGGCTGTATCTGCGTTAGGTCAAGGCAGACCGGCTCCCTCGTCTCGAAGAATTTTCGATCATGGTTCACTTCGGAGACTTTGCCCGCCTTCACATGCCCACACCAAGGAATGATGGAGAAGGCGTTGAAGTCAACCATGATGGGCACGTCTGCAAACACCGTTGTACCATCGGCATAACGTTTCGCAAGCCCCTCCCACTTCTCGCGCGTCTCTTTGCGCTCGGCAAGATGAGCCATGTCCCTGTCGATATCGTCTTCTATAGACTGCAACCAGCGCCAAGAGTTCCAAACCCTCCGGTAGTCGCGATGGGATAGCAAAGTGTTGTTGGGAGTGAGGTTATCCCAACGGGCAATCTCTTTGATCTCGTCCTCGTTTAGCCAGCGGTAGATTGTCTGAAGCAAATCGTCTACGTTTTTGTCCTTGAGGTATTTCCTCCTCAGTTCCAACGCGTCGGCCAATGCTATGAGATATGTCTTTAGCAGCCGATTTTCAGGCACGTCGATTGACTGGAAATGCCGCACCGCCTGCATGTAAGGCTTGTCTGCAAGCTTCTCACGGATATTGCGCCCAGGCCTGCGTGACAGGGCAATGAAGCTCGCCGTGTCAAGTTCCCGCACCTGCCTGATCGGCAGGTATGCAGACTCACGCCGGGGTTCTTCGCTCAACGCCCCCATAAGACGCCGAGCAGCCTCCTCGCTGTGCGCGGCAAGAAGCCACAGTCTGTCCTTCACGAAGCTCGACGGCTTGCGCGTTGACATCCGCTCGAGTGCCTTGTTCAGGGACATGGGCAGCGTCTGCCCGGTTTTAGGGTCGAAATCGGCGAAGGATGCGAACCAATGGGACTGCAAGAGAAGGTCCCTGCAATCCTGATCGGTCCTAAACGATTTGTACAGATCTTCGAGGTTCATCAAATGTCCTAGTCAGCATCTACGGCATTATCTGCAGATTCTTCCTTGAGATAATTGGCGGTCTGCCAGATGAACTGACCATAGCCAAGCTCACAAGATTGGTCGAAGTCCTCGATGAGGTCGAAGCCCTCCCCATCGATGCCGGTAATGAGCTGTTCGCGAATTTTATCAAGGCACTCGGTCTTGCTCTTGCCACGCGTATCGATGCCGCGTAGCTTGGGCATGACCTTCTGAACCAGCTGGTCCTCGAACGCAAGGTGCATGGCTTCGGATTTTTCAGCCTTATCGGTTGCTGCGAGAACCTCGGGATAGTTGGACATGTAGTATTCGACGGACTGCCACACGCGATGGCCAATTGCGCGGCCAGCGACTCCCAGCGAGGCATTCATCCCTTCAATGAACTCCTTGTAAGGACGGATTTCCGCATCAGTGAATGTGGACTTCATCTGACACCACTTGCCCCAGGTGCGCTTATTAAGGACTGCTCCACGGTTTTCCTCATTAAGAGGTTTCAGCATCTGGCGACGTTTGAGCTCGGTAGGGCGCGGAAAGTTCATAACGATAGAACGATCGAGCACCTTGTCTGAAAGGGATTTGGTGGTCTCGTCCTGGTTCATAGTGCCTACCCAAAGGACGTTGCGCCCCAGGGGCAACTTATATGGCTTCATACCTGAACCGATTTTCACGTCAAGCATGGGCGTCGCATCGGCGCGGGTACCACGGCGAAGCTCGAGCTTGCTTAGGAACTCTGCGAAATACAGTTCCGGATGGGCAAGATTCATCTCATCGAGAAGAATCAGACTCACCGCATCTGCCAAACCGGGATACCCGTCAGGTTCAGGCTCCCACGGCTTCTGGGTCTGGGCCAGGAAGTTTAGAACCGGCTGCGCGTCAAATCGGTTGTCGATGGAGTTGAAGAAGCCAAGCATAGATTCTTGGCTGTCCCAGTTGGGCTGTACGGAAACCGGCGCGAAGTAGAGTCCGCCAAAGTGTGAGTAGAGACGGGGAAGCTCGGACTTGCCAGTACCGGAAACGCCAGCAAGAATGGTAAGGGGCGCCCACTCTGCGGTTTTGAGAGATGTATGGAACGCCATGAGAAGTCGCTTGTTGAAGTGCAGGCCATAATCCTCACATGCATCGTAAACCCCATTGAGCCACTCGATTTCATTGACATCGGGAGCGGTCTCGGGCTGCTTGGCATTCGCTCGGATAATGTAAGGCATCTCGATTTCCTCGCGACGCTCATCCTCACCGGCAGGGGTTCCGTAAAGGCGATCAAAATCGGCTTGGAGTTTCTCGAGTTCGGCAATCGCCTGTTTAGCTGCCGTCTCATAGATTCTCGCCAGCTTCTCATTGGAGTCCGCCCGAGCATTGGCCTCCTGAATTTGGCGCTTCAGATTGGCAACCTCCGCCGTAGCGCCAACCGCAGCTTCAACTTTGCGCTGAAGGTCTTCAATTTGAGCATCCTTGGACTTCATGGCACGAGCGATGGTGTCGTAGCGGTCACGCAGTTCGTCCGTAGGCCTGCTGGCAAGCTCTTCACGCAGGGCGCGTATCTCCTCAGTTTTGCTGTTCATCTCAAGCAAAACCTTCTCAGGGTTCTCCCCTCCCAGTCGAGTCTCAAGCTCTTGATAAGCAGCAAGCAAGCCCTTTTGCGTCCGAAGGCTTCTTCTGAGGTTGTCGTTCTCCTCGGACATGGCTCGTTTTTCAGCCTCGATTGTTGCCTTATATTCAGCGACAAGCTCGGCCGCTTCCTGATCGAGCCTCTCGCCACGACGCTGGGCCCGGGCACGCATGCGCTCCTCCTGAGCCTCCAGATCACGTTCACGATCTTGGAATTCGGCATTCTTCCGATTTATCTCATCCATCTGAGCGGAAAGGACACCTCTGAGCTTTTGGAGCTCTTCCCTCTCTGAAGCGAGGGATTCCTCACGCTTCGTCCACTCATCCTCCCAGGCATCACGCTCTCTTTCGATATCAGAGCGGACTCGGGCGCGCTCCGCCTCCTCTGCGTCAGTCACTTCTTGCAGCCTCTTGGAGCGAAGCTCGCCCATCTCTCTTTCAAGAACGGCGATGGACTCGCTCTTCTTAGCGGCAATTTCAGACTCAGCAGATTGGCGCTTCTGGAAGATTTCGTTTTCAGCGTCCTGACGCTTCTGGGCGATTTCTGCATCTGCAGCCGCCTGATCCTCTGCAAGCTTTTTGGCCGATTGCCTCTCGGAAAGCGCAAGACGTTGCTCACGAGAGGTGAGCTCAGCCTCCTTTGCGCGCAAGTTCTCGGCACGCACGTCGCATTCGCTGAGTCCCGCTTCGAGGGACTTTCCCGATTTCGCAATCTCGGAGTCTTCTGCGGAAGGCACTGCAGCTTGCTTCAAATCCAAGCCATCGCTGTTAACAGATGGAGAATCTGCCAGAGTTGGCTGCTCGGCCTGACTTTCCATTTTCGGTTCGTCGCTCATTGTTCCTCCATCTAGCTCTCTGTCAATGCGACAATTGCCTTGTAAGCGATTTCTCGATATCTGTCGACTTGCTTCTTGCTGAAAGACCTTGTCTCGTTCAGGTGCCCGCGTGCGTCTATGATTTCGCCGACGTCGACAAAAAACGTCTTGTCCCGGCTCATGACTCTCTCGATTTCTTCCTGATCGGCCGATAGCATATAAGCGACCACAAGAGCACCAAGGGTTGTCTCGTCAAGACCCTGCAACGCCTTTCTGATATTGTATGTCCTAACTGTGCTCAGCGCGACAGGAAGCGGGTCGATGCCCAGCGCCTTTGCACGTTGAAATATCAAACCTTCGAGCTCGCGGTCATTGGCCGCCCTGATTCCAACAGGATCAACACGGACAGAGAGTTCGCTTTGCAAAGCGGCATAGAGATCGCCAACGAACGGCAAGGCGTTGTCACCGTCCGAGAAAGACCCCCAGAAGCACTCAGCATCAACCAGCCTGTCCTGTGCAAGGGGCGATATCCACCTGTTGAAATTCGCGTATCCGAAGATGGATAGGAGCTCAGAGCGCGCTTCAAAACGAGCATCAGCGAGGGCATCGATCTTTCTCTGCGACTGCTGCCCTTCTGCGGTAAAGGAGATATCAGGGACAAGCGCCGCGACGAACTCCTTCATGAACGATTCGTTCCGGCCATTCCACCCCTCCTGCGAGCCCCTGCCTTTGCCATGGGAGCGTATATCCCGCTCCTTTTTGATTTGATACAGCTGCACGGCGACATCGGGATGCTCGGCAGCAAACGCCCTGATGGGATGTTGGCCACCGTATTGTGCGCTAACGAGGGCAATAGCCAGTGCAGTCGGCATCTCAGGCACTTGTTCTTGGTAGCTATCGAGGCTGTCTTTCTGAACCCTCAGAAAACCACGCGCCGGCACCTCGATACCCATCTCTTCCGCTGCATCCTTCAGAAGCAAAGAAGTATCAGACGGCTTGGTCATGCGGAGCAGGTTGATGGCATTCCGGGAAGAAAGCCGTTCGTTCGAGTAGTAGAGCGCCCACTCAATGGCAGAGTAGATCTTCTCTATCGACCTTGTGCCGAACCGATTCGGCTTCAAGCTGGAAACCAGCCTCGGATACATGCGCTTGCATCTCTCGTTCTCGTACGGTTCCTTTTCCGCTGAATCGTCATCGATGCGGGTCTGGCCACCCAAGCTTTCACGCCACGATTCAATCCATCCTTCCAGACGCTCATCTCGACCCAGTTGCGTCAGGAAAGCGTCCTCCAAGACAACCGAGTATCCTTTACCGAAGGGGTTGGCGATGCGGAACTCCCCATCCAAGGAACGAAGACCTATCGGGCACTCAAGGTAATACGCCTCCGACGAAGGAGACACGGTGATGTAGCTTACCTGAGGCAAAACGACCCGGTCACCATAGGCACGATCGTGTCTAATCTGGTCCTTCAATGCTTTCAAAACGTCATCAGGCTCGACGGGAGGAAATCTGTGGTCCGCTTTGGTCATCTGCCAGCAATACAACCCGGTATCTTGTTCTTTCACGGCAGGTTTTTGATCGTAGAGAATAAACGGGAGCACCTTACCCGTTACCTGCTCCTGGAACACAAGGGCAGACTTGAACTCTTGCTTTTGATCTTTCACACGCGAGTACTTGATGACCGAATTACGGTCGTCTATATAGTGCTTGTCCTGGAGGCGCAAGAGAACCCCTCTTACAAAATCCTCGGGGATGCAGGTCTCCTGTGAGAGATGCTCCACGGAAACGGGACCGTCGATATCAAGGAGGCTAATCAGCAAGTTCTCGAACGGATTGAGGTCATTATTCGAGAAAGCCGACGTCTCGGGAAGCTGGGCACGGTAAGCGATTACCGGCCAAGCGATTGTCCGGGGACGGGCCAGACGCGCGTCACCTTGGAACTCGGCACCGAAATCAAGCATCCTTATCTTTGCCATTGCAGAATCACCCCCTCCTTTTCGCACGTTGCGTAGAAGTCAACGAGTCCGGGAATAAACTGCTCGGCAAGCGGGATTTTCAGAAGCTCAGAATCACCAGCGACGACGAGCAGACGTTTCTGTCGGCTCATCGCGACGTTGAGGCGGTTATACAAACACAGATGGCCAAAAAGACGTTGTGCCTGCTTCTGTCCAGCGGGATCGATCTCAGACGCAGCCTTTTTCTGTTCGGCCTCAAAAGGAGCCATGGCGGCTTCAAGGGTGATGCCCGCCGCCCTTTCCTGGGCCTTGCGTGTCTCGGCGGAAACGCTGCCAAACAGCATGTCGCGGACATTGGAGAAGAACGATTTTCTCTTGGCTGGCTTGGGCTGCTCCGCGGGCTTTTCCTCCTGAAGTACAGGTGCACTTGAGGGGGCAGGCACCGGAATGCTTTGGACCTTGCGTTCGGCCCCCGGCCCATTGTAGTTTTGGGGTAGCGTCCTGACCATCGAGAGGAACACGACATCGAACTCCATGCCCTGGAACGAGTCCACAGTTCCCACCTTGAGTCGGCCTTCGTCCGCACCAAGCCTCTTCAAGGTGCGCTCGATCCGCAGTGCCTGAGCCTTGTAGAAGGAGATGACGCCAAACGTCAGGCCCTTTCCCTCTTCTGAGCTCATCCACTCGAATAGTTGGTCAGCGATGGCGTCGATCTCTGCCTGCCTTATCCAACTCGTGCCCTCCCTGACGTGCGAGCCAAGCGAAGGGGGCACGTCGAGCCACGCCACGGGCTTGTTATCCGTTTTGGGGAGGTTGTGCACGAACATGGAAGCCGGAAGGCCTGAGGTGACTTTCTCCTCAGGGTCGAACCTCTCATAGAAGTTTCTGCTGATAAAATCTCCGATGAGGGGGTGCATACGGAATTGCCTGTCTAGTGTCACTCTTCTCGTTATGCCATCCTGACGTTCAAGGGCCTTGAGCCTTTCCGTGAAGAGGTACTCGAACATCGACTTCTTGAGCCACTCGGTCTCGTTTACGTCTGCGCCATCTTCCTCCATCTGCCGGGCGATCTCTTCGTCGATGATGTGAGGAAGCTGCCGGTGGTCACCAACGAGAATGATTCGCTTCCCCTGCGCCATCGGAATCATGAGGTCGCGCGGAGACACGCGAGCTGCCTCATCTACAATCACGTACTCGTATTCGAGCCCCGAGGAGCCCGCTTTTCGGTCAAGGCCCTTGAGGTCCTGCATCTTTTTACCAGCGCTCTGTTGACAAGTAGCCGCAAACGCAAAGCTGTATTCGGAGACTGCGTCTATGATGCCCAGACTGTTGTTTTCCAGCTCCGAAACAAATTCGGACAGCGCGGCCAGCCGTCGGTCCTTGTTCGATTTGGATGCCCTGTTGACCCTTTGCATGTACTCATCGATAACATTGAGAACGTCCTGATTTGCCTTCTCGACACGGAACACAGGAGGTGCCGAGAAGCGCATCAGAAGGGCCTTCTTTAAACGCTTGATATCTCCCATGTAAGGGGGAACGCCCTTGGAAACATCCCAGTAACTGGCCTCTTTGAGCAATTTGCGTTCGTTGGACTCTAACAAATCACAAAGAATGTCGAGTGCGTCGTCGGCACGATCTGGCCCGTCATCGAGAAACGCCGTATCGCTCGCTCTGATAAGCCGGGCAGCGCGAGCGTACTTCATGCCCTCGTCGCCTGACATCAGCGAGCGGACGGAAAGCCTCTTGGAAAGCCTGCGCGCACGTGTGGCCAAGTTGGCATCGACGACCTCAGCGGGTGCGTCCGCAATTTTCCCCATCAGCGTGGCAGCGAGATCCTGCGTGGGAGCCATGACGTATTGCCGACCCAGCATCTCAATCTCCTGATGCTGATCCGCCTTGGCCAGCTCGGGATATTTCTCCCTGATGCCGCCAACGATCTGCTCGCACCACTCATCAAGACTCTTCTCAAAAGCAGTGATGTCATCCTCAGTCTGACCAGATCGCTTTCCGACTTTGGGTACCGGCATCGAATTCAGGGAGATACGGTCAATCATGTTTTCGACGGCATCGTGCTGGAAGCCTGTGAGGAGAACCTGCCCCTTGGCGTCGTTGCCCTGCTTGGTCGATTCCTGATTGAGCCTTTCGACGATTGCTGCAATAACGGTGGTCTTTCCTGTGCCGGGAGGGCCTTGAATCATAGCGATATCGGGCGTATTAAGAGCGACTTCGATGGCCTTTTCCTGCATGTAGGTGGGGTCGTTTTTAAATACTTTTTTACGCACGAACGCAGTCAAGGGAACGACCCTCTTAGGCTGTCGGAGTGTGCTCACCTCGCCCTTCTCTTCGAGCAGAAGGCCCAACTGGGGATTGGCAGACCTACCCTCCAGAATTGCCCGCCTCGCACTGTTCCTTCTTCTGATTTGAGTGATGTCACCCTGAAGCGAGAGGATGAACTTTCCCGTCTCTGGGAGGTACTCGACATCAAGGGTAATTTGGCGGGATGTCGTGTCGAAATCGAGAACCTTGTAGAACTGAGGTTGTCTCCAGGTGCTCTTTGAAATCATCCTCGAGAAGTCGTCGAAGGACATCTCCGGGTTGGATATATAGTTCGGAACGTGTTCCACATACTCCAAGCCCTCGACCCGTCCTGCCTCTAACTCACTGACCGCAGCACGCTCCGCCTCGGCGATGGTTACAGTTGCAGTTCCACCGTGGTTCTCCATTACATTGCTGTAGTAGATGACACCGAACTCACGGGCCTCACGAAGAAGAATCTCACCTTCGATGTTGCCGAAGTCATCCCAGGTCTTCAAGTAGCTTGAGCTCTCTTGGACGATATCTGCAAGCTGATACTTGGCCAATAGCTGCACCTGACCTGCTACAGTCCAGTCACAGAAGTTGAGTTGGCCATGGGCCAGCCTGACGGCCTTGTCCACATCGCTCTTCCGCTTGTGCATCTTGGTGGCAACGTAAATGGTTCCGCCTTTGGAGACGGACTTCTCCGTCGCAACAAACGACGCATTTGTCGAGACCACGCAGAACGATGCCTCTTTGCTGAACACCAAGCCCTGATGGTTCTCGGGCATATCCTCGTTCTCGCCCTCATCTTCCTGTGGCGTGCCTGCAAGTTCTTCGTCGTCTTCTTCATATATTGCCACGTCAGGATGGAGCCCCAACTCGTCTTCAATGGAGGGACCGACAAGCGTGAAGAAGTAGAAGTCATCACCGCGTTTGTAGCAGAACTCATGGCTCAGGCTCTCACAGAACTTGTCGTCGACGATCTGCCTGCCTCGGCGACCACGAATTTTGCCCATTCGCTCTGCGACATGCTCATCGACCCCGATGTCCTGCTTGCCCATCTCGAGGGCCCTTTTTGCAAAGAAGACTATCTCGAGCGTAAAGCCACCATCGGCATCTATGTCGACAAGCTGCGCCAAGTATGCCGGATCCGTGGAAAGCTCCATATCGAGACGGGAAATCTGCCTCTCGTCTCTAGCCTTGGCCATGATGACGGTCTTGCTGGTATAGAGCTCGTATTCTCCTAGACTCGTAGTGCTTTGAGAGACCCGGGAAACGGGACATTCACGCAGCTTTTCGTTGCCTGCGTATGTTTGGAGCATCTTGAACGTAAGGTGTTCACCAGGAATATCAGCGAACTTCATTTCGACCTCACTCTACGAACTTAAAGGTAAGCTCAGCAGGGAAGTTCCTCGTTCCCCTCACAGGAGTCACTTCTTTGCGGCCGAAATCGACCACCGCCTCGTATTCGGTATCATCGCCATGCTCCAGCGAGAATGCGTTGAAAAGGCGATGAGGCAAGGGGGCCTCAAAGGGCTGCTCGGAACCCTGGTCCTGAATTACCATAGACCACTCCGGCGTCCGCGCCTCCACGTAGGCTGGATGGGGATGGTCACAGAATGGGCATTTATCGTTCTCGGCGAAGTAACTCATGTGGCAATCGGGACAAATCACCATGCTGTCATGAGCCTGGGCAAAGCCGAGAGCCCAAAGCATCATCGATGACCTACGCCAGTATTTCTCACGGCCAACTCCCAACGTCTCTTGGTAAAGATAGCGAAGGAACGGCGTCATTACCAACTGACGAGGAAGGCCGGTCATGCCCTCATTCGAGTCATCCAATTCATCGTCTATAAAAGGAAGAAAGCCCATATATGCCTGATCGTCTAAGTCAGCGGGCTTCTCGTCGTCTTCGGGTTCTGCATCCCAGTCGTCGCTATCCCAGCCGCCCTCATCATCGTCGGGTTCGAGCACCGCTCGCCCAATAAACGGATGTTCCAAAGACAGCATCTCGAAGGCCATCACACTGAATGCCCAGATGTCGGAATAAGGCCGCGAGCTATCGATTCCCCGAACTACTTCGGGAGCGCCGTAATGAAGGGTGTAGACGGATTGACCGCCCTTCGCTCTTTCAAAGCGCAGGTTATCGGCATCGATGAGCCAAACTTCGCATGGCTCGCCCTCTGCGATAAATGCATTGTTGGGAGACACGTCACCGTAAATTAGACCTGCCGCATGAAGGCGCGCAAGCAGAGCGGCGCATTTATATAAGGCGTAATGGCGCCTCTTTGAAGACCCTGTCTTCGCATAGAACATGAGCGGCGCGGCGGCATCTCTGGACGGCATCCCGCTAAGCCAATTCGGGAGAGGCTCTCTATCGAGCTCATCACGGTTTTCGCCGTTAAGGTAGAACGACCCGAAGGGCTTCATCTCGTTAAGCAAGATCATTACATACCCCGGCTCGCTCTTGAGAATCGAAACCGGAAGGGAAATGGGCAGCTTGGCTGGAAGGGGAAGGCAGCGGATGCGCGCAAAGTCATCCTGAAGGGTCGAGCTCTTATCGGGCCTGCCATCGGGACCCAGAGGCTGCTTGATTGCAAGGTCAGGATCGGTGGTCCTGTACACGACGCCTTGACCGCCACGGGCAAGCTCGCTCGTGATTTCGAACTGGTTGTCGTACTGGTCAACGACAATATGGCCATTGGAATTGAACTTGCCGTTACTCATCTGAGTACTCCCTCTTGAAGAGGCAGGCTATCGTCTTGTCGTCGCTGTGCTTAGGGGTTGGCCAATCTATCAGCATATTTGCGGTGTCCGAGGCAGCCGTAACGACTGGGAGCTTGCAGAACGTGTCAACGAATCCGCTAACGAAGCCCTCGGGGTCGACGAGATCATCGCCTACGCCATCCGTGCAAAGGAGAACAGCCCTGCACCTCTTTTCGGACATGCCCATTAGCTTCCAGTCGGAAGCGATGGTTCCCCCATGCAGAGACTGCGTCATGTTGGAAAAGCTCTCGTCCTTAACATCCTGGAGCAGACGGGCAGAGCCGTCGTTTAGCACAACGGCCGCGAGCCCGTCCCCAAGCATTCCGACCCAAATGGTTCCGTCACCCGTCCTGAAAGCAAACAAACAGGTAGCGGAGGCTTCCTTGTAAGTCAGGGGTTTGATTCCCTCCACCCAGACGTCGCGCAGAGTGTCAAGGAAGCTCTCGCGGGCTCGCTCATCTTTGAGAGAGCTCTCGCTCCCCTCAAGAACCAACGAGCAGACAGCGTGATCAACGGCCCTGCATGCCATCGCGCTGCCGAACTCCGAGAATTCCTTCGAACCCATGCCGTCTGACACGACAAGCACATCAAACCCAGCATGATGGAAGGCAGCCCACGCATCTTGGTTTGGCTTACCCGTGGCTATATGCGCGGGACCTACTTCACTTGCCCCGAAACTCAGCCACCGCTGCATACTCGCCTACACCACCCATCCCTTAAGCGCAGCCAGCAAATCCTCGGCAGCAAAGACGCTTGGCCCCTTTAGCCTGGGATCGGCATCCTCTCCAACCTTCACTATCCTGAAATGACCCAGTTGCATCTCGCGGCTCCACGCGCCGATGCGTTTCCTTGTTGCGATGTCCCAATACCCGTCTGTGAGTAACATGTAGTAGCCATCGCTGGGAGAGCCCAGCTTTCCAACGAGACTCTCACCCGATGCGGATCCGGAGCAGCTCAGTATCGCATCGGGAACCTCTTGGCCTGGCTCCCACTTGGCAACAATGGTTTCCTCCGACCAAGCGACAAGCTTGATTTCAGGCTTCAGCCGTTGAAGGCGGTAAAACTGGTCAACGGTTCTGATCAGGTTGCGAACAATAAAGCGCTTCCCACTTTCTGCCATACTCCCAGAAAGATCACAGACAAGATAGACCGTGGCCATTAGAACCAGAAGTCATCGTCGTCGATGCTGATTGCAGCTGCCTCGACAGGCTCGGCAGCAGGTGCAGCAGCCGGTGTGGGCTTTGCCTCGGGGCCGGCCTCGGTAACGGGGGCTTCGCAAGCCGCGGCCTCCTCAACCGTATCCTCAACAAGTGTGGGAGCCGGAAGCGGCTTGACTTCGCGATCTTTGGGTACTGCGTTGGGGTTCTGGGAGCGGGTGCGGGTTACAACGGACATGGTGACGAACTTGAAGAACTTCACAATGCCGTCGGCCTGATCGGTGGTGAACACGTCATGGCCAGTACCGGCGACAAAAAGCTTGAGCATGCTCATATCGGTGTCTCCGCCGACGGCGAGGGCCATGCGATCGCACTTGGCAGAGCGGCCGTGCTCCACAAAATCGATGAAGGGCTGCTCCCAGTTATCGTTCGGATATCCGTCGGTCACGAGAACGACCAGTGGGCGATAAGCGCGAGACGGGGTCTGCTCCTTGTCCTCAACGATAGCCTTGGCCAGCTTGAGAGCTCCGCCAAGAGGTGTCATGCCCCTAGCGGAAACGCCACCGAACTGGAGCTGCGTAGCGGAAGTCGGCGGATTGATAATGCGCGCGCCAGTTTCGTTACCGCCGAAGCCGATAATGGACACCAGGAACTCAGAGGCCTGGGTCTCTTCCTTCTTGAAGGATCCAAGCATCTTGTGGACAGCCTCGTTGAGCTTGTTGATCTTGTCGCCAGACATGCTGCCGCTCTCGTCAAGGAGCAGGATAATAGGGAGAGGCTTCGCTTTGGAAGCCGCAAACTGAGCAACATCGAAACCGGCCATTGTCGTCTCCTTACTTTCCCGTCGCCTGATTGCGAGATTTCCCAGGTGACTGCTTATAAATATAAATCATATTCTACCCCTTAGTTTCTAAACTTGTAGCAGCCCACGGTGACCTCCCGATGATGTTGTCGTGGCAAGCACCATCGCACCAGGGCGCAGTGGGCCGCCCCCGTATCGGGCAGTTGCGCTTGAAGCGAAAACCGAGGTATCCATACTCGAAAGCAAAGCCAGGCGATTATATCCAACGTACCAGCTGGTCAAATGTCTCGCGGTAGTCACATGAAACCCGGCCATGGAGCGTATAGGCGTAGCAGCCTTTAGCGCTGCTCTGAGCCACCAGAGCCTCCAAAGCACATTCGAGCTCGTCTGCATCGAAGACGAGGATGCACCCCGCCGCATCATGCGAACGAGTGTATGCGGCCCACATCCCCACATTGCCTCCCTGTAAAGATGAGCTGAACGCGTAATACCGCGCGCGAGCTGATGTTGCCCCGCCATCGATGTTCAGATAGGTTTCATAAGGGTTCAGCTGATTGACTAGCAGCCCGTAGGCTAATGGATCGGACTCTCCAGCGCCTTGCTGCACGTTTTCCCATGCGTCACGCTACAACTGATAACAGCAACCTATCTCCGTAGGATCGTTCAAATACTCGCAGTCAGCAAACTAAAGCGAGTGGCTCCGGAGAATATCCACCGCTGCCGCAGAGGTCGTATAGTGAAAAACGAATCCCACGTGTATGTCCTTCTTTTGCTTTGGAGATATCAATATGACTTACCGATCAAGGTAAGTCATATCCCAATATATTGGGATATGCGCAGGTCAACAGTCTCGTTTCACCCTTTGACTCGGCTTTCTTTACAACTTCGCGTACATGCGTGCTGCCCCCGGCATGGGGCAAAATCCATAGCGGGAATAGAATGCCCTGGCGGCGCCATCAATGGGGTCGACAATCAGCGCTTTTGCACCAACCTGCTCAGACACGCACCCCGCGCGATGCACCGCATCGAGCAACAGATCTCGACCAAGACCCTCCCCCTGATATCGTTTGTCGACACCAAGCATACCCAACAGAATGACAGGAATCTGCGCCGGCCAGGACACCCTAGCCCGACACCGCTACCCCCTCGGCGTCGCAAAGCGGCGTACCCAAGAAGTCGTCGTCGTAGGGAATCGTGCCATCAAAGAACGCCATACCGTCGGTGGCGAGCACGATGTAGTTGTCCTCACCCGCCCAGACGGGCTCGTCCACAGGAAGCACGTACACGTATGTGAACACCTGCTTGAGGGTCGCAACCTCATCGCGGAGGAAGGTGAGGTCCTGGCCGTCATCGCGCGAGACCACGTTCATGGCGTAGACGCCACCAGGAGTGAGACACCCCTGCACGGCGCGTGCGGCCTCCACCGTAGCGAGCGCGCGGACCGGTTCCTTGCCGGTGAAGGTGTCGTTCACGATGGCATCGAAGCGGTGGGCACGGGGGCGGGGCTTCCGCTCCTTCGAGCTCTCGTTCGCAGGCGGCGCGTCGTTTGAGCCGAAGGAGGACACGGCCGAGGGCTCCTCGACCGAAGACTCCTCGGCGGAAGGCAGCTCGCCCGGAATCTCCCCTGGCAGCACGCGCTCGGCCTGCGCGATGCGCTCCGCCCGCTCCTCAAGATACGCTCGCCCATCGCCCTCGATAATATGCAGGCGCTTGCCCGCGATCTTCTTGAGGCGCTCAACATAGAACCATCCTTCGGCGCATTCAATCACCTTGGGGTCGATCTCGACCACGCCCATAATCAGATCAGGGCGAGCAAGCAGTGCATGCTTGGGCCAGGCGAAACCTCCTCCACCGACCCGCCGCACGCCGTGGCCGGTCCGTGCCGCCAGCTCGCGATCCACCTCAAAGACCGCATCGAACGCGCGGTGATATGCGAACACCGGCTCTGCCCAATGGAGCCCCAGATTCGTAGCCGACTGGTACACCCCGCCCAGCCGCAGAACGCGCACGAGCCTGCCTTCCACCAGCACCGTGTAGATGAACGCACGGCCTTGGGCGGTCTTCACCACATGCGGCCAAAACCGCATGCAAAGGTAGCCAAGAATGCCGATGCCCGCGAAAAAAGCCCAGACCTGCCAAGGGAATTTCCACAGCTCGACGATGAGCGCGAAGACGAGCACGATCGCAACGGCGATAATCGTATACATCGCCTCGAGGGGGCTGCGGCCACCGGAGCCGCCCGAACCAGCGCCGCCCGAATACGGCGAAATGCCACCATTACCCATGATGCAAAATTCCCTCTGTCCTGATTTTGCATTGCTGGTAGAGGCCGTGGTCGTAGAAGCCTAGGTGCCGGTAATACTCCCGCGTGCCCACCGCGCTGACCACGTTGATGCGCTCGTAGCCCGCCTCACACGCGAGCTCACACGCCCGCTCAACGAGCTTGCGCCCAAGCCCGTGGTGCTGCGCCGCGCCGCCCTCTTCGCCCACGCGCGCCGCCATGCCGTAGACGTGCACCTCGCGGATCATGGCCTCGCCCGGCTGCACCGGCGGCTCGCATCCCGCCGTGCGCAACTCACTCGCAAGCGCCTCCACAGCCGCGGCCTTCGGCAGCGAAAGCCGCAGGAACCCCGCGATGCGTCCCTCCGGCGTCACCCACTGCAAGAATCGCTCGCTGGTGGCAGGCGTCTCGTACGGCACCACCTCGAGCCGAAGCGCCCGCACGTCCACCTCCGATGTCGCAATCTCGCGGAACCGGATCTCCTGCACGCGCTCCCCGGTCTGCTCGCACCGCGCGCGCAGACGGCTCTCCACCATCTGCCGCAGGTTGGGCTTCTTGTTGCCCGCCATGATGTCGCCGGACGAGAAGTCGCGAATCATGCGCGAGACGCGGCAATATGCAGGCGTTGCAAGCACGTCGTCGATGAGCACGCTCACAAGCTCGTCCTCGGTGTATGGCCTCCACTCCCCGGCTTCATAGCGGCCGCGCAGCCGCGAGCTTTCAATAAGCGCGCAGGGGTAGAGCTTGACCTCGTCCGGCTGGAACGCCAACTCGGCGACAAAGCACCGGTAGTCGCGACGATCGGCTTCCGGCGTGGAGCCGAGGAGATTCACCATGAAGTGAGCGTGAATCTTGAAGCCGAAGAGCCGCAGCAGCGAGAAGGCGCGCTCGATCTGCGCAACCCGGATGCCGCGGCCATTTGCGTCGAGCACGCGCTGGTCCACGCTCTGCACGCCCATCTGGATTTTCGTGGCGCCCATGCGGCGGATGCTCACGAGCGCCTCGGGCGTGATGGCGTCCGGCCTGGTCTCGATGACGAGGCCCACCACACGGTGGCGCGCGGTCTCGTTGCGGCGCTGTTCACGTTCGAGCTCATCCATAGTCGCGCATTGCACGCGGGCGGCCTCCTGCCAGGCAGTGCTCGTGCCGTAGAGCTGGGCAATAGCCTGGTTATAGGAGAGGTGACCGTCCGTAACCTCGCGCTGAACAGCTTCGGTAGCAACAGGGTCAAGCGGCGCGGGGGCGGCGGCGGAACCGAACGAGGCGGGGGAAGCGCTGGAGCCAGAAGGTGCAAAAGCAGCGCCGGATTCATCGCTTGAACCGACGCACGCAGGGGAGCCCGATTCGCCCACCGTCGCGTCGTCGTTGAGCGCACGGAACAACTCGCGCATGAACCATATCTGGTATTCGGCCGGATAGTCGCTCCACGTGCCTCCAAGCACGATGAGCTCGATCTTGTCCGTGGCATGCCCCATCTGCGAAAGCGCCGTCAACCGCGCCGAGACCTGTAGATACGGGTCAAAGCAGGCCTGCTCGGCGCGGGCGCAAGCGGGCTCGTCGGCCAGATAGCTCTTGGGCATGCGCACATCGCTCGGGCAGAAGATGCATGAACCCGAGCACGGCCATGGCTTCGTGATGACGGTGATGGTCGCCACACCCGAGGCAGAGCGGCGCGGCTTCATGCGAAGCACCTTGATGAGACCCTCCTCGAGCTCGGGCTTGATGCCCCAGCGAGCCCAACGCTCGGGATCTTCGCGCTTAACCCGCTGGTAAAACGGTAGCAACCGACGCTTGGCGAAGGCGCGCTTGTCGCCGCCCGCACGCCGAGCTTGCGCATGCACGAGCTTGACGAGCGCACGCTCATCCACCGTCTCGCCGCGACGCAGGGCGTCGAGTATCTGCAAAATGATCTCTTCCATGAAATAGCATTCTATCTTATGGATGATAAGATGCAGCAGGACTGGTTCTCATCGAAACAGGAGGAACGTGAACCGCGCACTCGCACGACAGCTCATCGAGCTCAACAACCGGTTCTACCGCGAGAACGCGTCGTCCTTCTCGGCCACGCGGCAAGCGCCGTGGCGGGGGTGGGACCGCGTGGTCGAGGAGCTTATCGCCGCACGGCCCACAGCCGCCACACATCTATCCGTACTCGACGTTGCCTGCGGAAACCGCCGGTTTGCGAGGTTCTTGGCAGAGAAGCTCCCCCATACTCGCCTTACCTACCTTGGCATTGATAATTGCTCCGAGCTGTCAGGAGCAGGGGACGCAAGTGCCCCGTCGGAGATGGCCTCAACAGGGGGAGCCCCGGCGTCGGAAGTGGTCATCACCTGCGACCTGCTCTCGGCGTTGCTCGAGGACGAAGACCCCTTGGCGGACATTGCGCCCTGCAATCTCTTGTGCTGCTTTGGATTCATGCATCACGTCCCCGGCGCAGAGCTGAGGAGCGTCCTTGCGGAGTGGCTCGTCGCGCACACGCAATCCGGCGGAATCATCGCCCTCTCATGCTGGCGTTTCATGGATGACAAGCGTCTCGCCACACAAGCGCGAGCGGTTACGCGCAACTGCCGGGCATACCATCCCGACCTTGCGCTCGAGCCGAACGATTACTTCCTCGGCTGGCAAGGCAACGCCGATGTGCCCCGCTACTGCCATTACATCGATGAGTGGGAACTTGACGACCTGAGCGTCGCAGCCTGCGCATCGGGAGCACGTGAACTCGAGCGTTTCTATGCCGACGGCGACGGTGGCGTGCTCAACCGCTACCTCTTACTCCAAAAGGCCTAGAAGTAGCCGAACAAGACCACGTGAAGGCCGGCACAACGCTCCACTACCTCCCGCGCAGTGACACAGCGTTGTACCTTTTCGGATCCGTGGCCAAAAACATATGGTTGGTTGCACGCAATAAAGCGCTCGAGCGCTTTCAGAGGTCGCTCTCGGTCGGTTGGGTGCACATCAGCGGCATTCAAACGGCGTATCTGCTAGGTAGGCCATGGTACCGTCAAGATTCTTGCGCACTTTCGGACAGCCCCATAGGCCCGCCTCCCGG
>OGXS01000407.1_pt1 | contig 41952 bp, 23 predicted proteins | sample 1576371 | NCBI WGS metagenome assembly OGXS01 (sample SAMEA3541475, study PRJEB24748) | human gut metagenome | biome: human gut; feature: human-associated habitat; material: faeces | place: China | collected 2012
AGCATTTCATACAAAGAAGGATTTTCAAAAGTACACAAAATTATTGACACTCTCTCGCAGTCCTTAGCATTATACTAAAAGTAAGTAAGACGAAAGGGGTTGACTATTTTGAGCAAAAGTATCGTATTTTACTTTTCGGCTACCAATACGACCAAGCAGCGCGCGGAAAAAATTGCATCAAAGCTGGGCGCGGATCTGTTTGCGATTCAAGCTGAAAAGCCTTATTCAGCCGCTGATCTGGACTGGCATGATCCTAACTCGCGCACGTCCATTGAACAGCATCAGCATGCCAGCCGGGTTGCAATTAAAGACGATCTGCCCGCCATCAATAACTATGATACGGTATTGATCGGTTTTCCAATCTGGTGGGGAATTCCACCCCGCTTGATTGCCGACCTGATTGATCGTCTGCCGCTCAATGGCAAGCAGCTGGCTGGATTTGCAACTTCCGGCAGTTCTGGTTTTGAACGCGCCCAAAGCTATCTGGAACGAACCGTCAAGGAAAACAACGCTGACGTTCAGGTCTTACCAGGCGCGGTTTTAAATAATGATGCCCAGATGGATGCCTGGTTAAAGCAGCTTAATCTTAATTAATTGGTGTTCTGAAATAGTGCTGAGCCGCTCTTTTATAAGAGTCTGGCCTGGCATCATTTTTTATTGGCTATTTTTGAGCAGATTGGTTGCTTTTTAAAAGCCACTTATTTATAGTAAGTGAAACATTAATTATTTTGAATTGGCGAAAGGATGATTGGCAATGGAAAAATTTAAAAACGTGGTAATTGGCTTTGGTAAGGCGGGTAAGACGCTGGCTAAGTTTTTGGCGCAGCATGATGAAGAAGTGCTGCTGATTGAGCGTTCAGATCAGATGTATGGCGGCACCTGCATCAACGTTGGCTGTCTGCCGTCCAAAAATATGATTATCAATGGTCAGCGTCATCTTGAGTTTGCTGATGCGGTTGCCAAACGAGGCACGATGACTAAACAGCTGCGGAACAAGAACTATCACATGGTTGCTGATGAGCCGCTGGCAACGGTTTGGAATGGCCAGGCCAGTTTTGTCAGCAACCATGAACTAAAAGTCGCTATGGCTGATGGGACTGTGCGACAAGTTGCTGCCGAGCGCATCTTTATCAATACTGGTGCCACGCCGGTCTGGCCAAAAGTTCCAGGGCTGACTCCCAGCGAGCGGATTGTTAGTTCTAAAGAAGCCATGGAACTTGCCAAAAAGCCGGCCCGCCTGGCAATTATTGGCGGTGGCTATATTGGGCTGGAATTTGCCGAAATGTTTAATTCCTTTGGCAGCGAAGTAACCATCCTTGATCACCATGCTCAGCTCTTGGGCCGCGAAGACGCAGACATCGCGGCTGAAGTAACGAATGATCTTGTCAGCCTTGGGATCAAGATTGAGCTGAATGCTGAATTAACCAGCGCGGCAGATGATGGCCAGCAAGTCTTATTGACCTACCACCAAAACGGGCAAAAACGGCAGACCGAGTTTGATGCCGTGCTGGTGGCTGCCGGGCGACGTCCCAACATCGACGGACTAGGACTGGAAAACACCGATATTGCCCTGACTGAGCGCAATGCCATTCAAGTTGATGATCGGCTACGAACCACGGTGCCAGATGTCTGGGCTTTAGGCGACGTCAATGGCGGACCAATGTTTACCTACATCTCGCTTGACGACTTCCGGATCGTTAAAGACCAGCTGTTTGGCCAAGGCAAGCGGACGACTGCTGATCGTAATGTCGTGCCGACCGCATCGTTTTTGACGCCGCCGCTGGCAAACGTAGGAATCAACGAGCGCCAGGCCCAGGCTGCCGGTAAGGACTATCTGGTCTTTAAACTGCCGGTCAAGGCCATTCCTAAGGCGCGCGTGTTGGAGGATCAGCGGGGAATCTACAAGGCAATCGTTGAGCGTGATACGCATCGAATTCTGGGTGCAACGCTTTATGCTGCTGAGGCCCATGAAACGATCAACCTGATTGCGCTGGCGATGAAGGCGGATCTGCCATACGAAACGCTGCGCGACATGATCTTTACGCATCCAACCATGTCTGAGGCCCTAAATGATCTTTTTAAGGCGCCAGTAAAATAGGCTTAATAATTTTTTAATCAGTCCGCTTAAAAGGCCGAACTTTGCTACAATGAAAGGAAAAAAGCGAGGTCTATATCATGCCGACTAAAGACGAATATGTTAAAAAGCTCAACTTAACGCCACATCCGGAAGGTGGCTGGTATCGTCAGGTGTATCACAGTGCCAAGACGCATTATGACGCTACATCCCTGGCTAGCCGTTACGAGTACACTTCAATCTATTTTATTTTGGACGGAGGCTCGCCATCGCATCTGCACCGGCTGCTTCATGATGAACTATGGTATTTCCATGATGGCTCATCAATTGTCGTCCACTGCTTTTATCCGGATGGCACCTATGAGGCCGTACATTTAGGCCGTGATATTAAACGGGGCGAACAGCTGCAGTTCCGAGTGCCGGCGGGAACGATTTTTGGCTCGGAGGTTTTGGATGCTTCATCGTTTGGACTGGTCAGTTGTGCCGTAGCACCGGGCTTTGACTATCACGACTTTGAATTATTCACCCAGGATCAGCTGCTGGCTAAGTATCCGGACCAGGCTGAAGTAATCAAGCGGGTTGCGTACCAAAAGCTGCCAGCCGAATAGTAAAAACAGCGCGGAATCAAGTTCGATTCGGCGCTGTTTTGGGTTCCAAGCGTGACGGTGCTTCGTCTAACATTGAAAACGGAACTGTCGCCAGCATGATTATGAGTGCAATACTTCACGATTTCGGGCCAGACTTTGTGAAGCAAATCAGGTTTTAGCTTACAGGGACCTTAAGTTTACCTACGATTCGCTGCTTTAGGGCCGAAAGTAGGTAAATGTATATTCAGTCGACCTGGCTTTACCTACTAAAGGCTGAAATTTTTTAAATCGTAGGTAAAAATGTATATTTTAGAGCGGATTGGCTTAGAATGCAAAAAGAAACTTTAATGGTTACAACAAACAGAGAATATGGTGATTAGATTGATTAAATACGAAAACGTGGACATGAGATATGGTCAAAACGTCATCTTAAAAGACATCACGCTGACGATCAATGATGGCGAGCTGTTTGTCTTGGTTGGCCCTAGCGGCAGCGGCAAGACCACGCTGCTTAGAATGATCAACCGGCTGACGGTACCAACTGCCGGCAACGTCTATTTGAATGAAAAGCGCGTCAAAGACTATGATTTGCGCGAGCTGCGGCTGCATATGGGATACGTATTGCAGAGCAGCAGTCTGTTCCCTAATCTAACGGTTGGCGAAAACATTGCCATTCAGCTTGAGCAGCAGGGCGTCAATAAAAACGATCGGCGCAAGCGTTCAATGGACCTGCTTGATCAAGTTGGTCTGCCCGCCAGCGATTTTATCGATCGGCATCCCGATGAGCTTTCGGGTGGTCAGCAGCAGCGCGTGGCGATTGCTCGTTCAATGGCTACCCAACCGCAGCTGATCTTGATGGATGAATCATTCAGCGCGCTAGATCCGGTTTTACGTGCTCAACAGCAGGATCTGTTGTTAAATCTGCATCGCCAGTCAAGGACAACGGTTGTTTTTGTAACTCATGACATGCAAGAGGCACTGCGGCTGGGCGATCGGATTGCCGTGATCAATGATGGTCAGCTGCAGCAGGTTGGATCGCCAAATGAGATTTTAGAACAGCCGGCCAATCAGTTTGTCAACGACTTTTTTGCAACGGCACGCCCAAGATTGGGAACCATGACCGCGCTTTTATCATCAAAACTAGTGCAAAAAACGTCAGCCACTGATCAATCTGTTGCCATCGCTACGGTAGCAGAACTGGCAAGTCTCACGCCTGATTCGGCTGGCTGGCTTCATTTTCAATATCAGGGGCAGGATTTTCGAATTCAGACAACTGATCTGCTGCATTATTTAGGACAAAGAGAGGATCGGTAACATGACTGAATTGCTTAATACGATCGTGGCGCAAAAAAGCCAGATTGAACAAGCACTGTGGGAGCATCTGTCGCTATCGTTTTGGGCGCTGGTGATTGCCATCTTGATCGCGATTCCATTGGCAGTGTCGCTGAAAAACAGTCGACATGCTGGCGAGATCGTCTTGCAGCTGGCCGGTGTGATGCAGACGATTCCCAGCTTGGCACTATTGGGACTGTTGATTCCGCTGGTTGGGATTGGTAGCTTACCAGCTTTGATTGCATTGGTCGTTTATGGCATCATGCCGATTTATCAAAATACCTATTCTGGGCTGCGCAGCGTTGACCCGAATCTTGAAGAAGCCGCGACGGCATTTGGCCTTTCGCGCTGGAAAAAGCTGACGCGGCTGGAATTGCCCATGGCGCTGCCCGTAATCTTATCTGGGATTCGCATCTCCTTGGTCATGATTATCGGCACGGCTACTCTCGCTGCTTTGATTGGTGCCGGTGGGCTAGGGACCTACATTATGCTGGGGATCAATCAAAACAACAACGCCTACCTGATTATTGGGGCGGGACTGTCAGCATTGTTGGCGCTCTTGATGTCGGCACTGCTAAAATATGTCGGCGCTTCTAAGAAACATTTGAAGCAGGGAATCATCGTCGCCGCGCTTGCTCTGATCGGGTTTGGCGGCTGGCGGGCCTGGAGCAGCTTTCAAAGCGAATCAGAGCCAATCGTGATTGCCGGTAAGCTGGGGAGCGAACCCGATATTTTAATCCACATGTACAAAGATTTGATTGTAAATGACGATCCGCATGCCAAGGTCGAATTAAAGGCTAACTTTGGCGGGACCAGCTTTTTATTCCGTGCCCTGCGCAACGATCAGATCGATATCTATCCTGAGTTTACCGGGACCGTTTTACAGTCGCTGGTTCATGACCAACGATCGACGCCGCATGATCCGGTTAAGACCTACCAGCGGGCGCGGCGTCTGTTGAAGCAGGAGTATGATCTGACGTATCTGAAGCCGATGAAGTATCAAAATGGCTACGACCTGGCCGTCACTGCTGATTTTGCCAAGGAACATCAGCTTACCAAGCTCAGCGATCTGGCTAAAATCAATGATCAGATCACAGCCGGCTTTGATCCGGACTTTGCCAATCAAAAAGACGGCTATCTCGGCCTCAAATCAGCATACAGCTTAAACTTCAATCAGGTAAAGACGATGGAGCCCGCACTGCGCTATCAGGCAATTGCTGCTGGCCGCGTTAATCTGGTCGATGGCTATACGACGGATCCGCAAGTGCGCCAGTATCATCTCAAGGTACTTAAAGATGATCAGCATTTCTTCCCGCCTTACCAAGGAGCACCATTGATGAAGGCATCGTTTGCCAAAAAGCATCCCCAGGTTGTTAAAAGTCTGAATAAGCTGGCTGGTAAGATTACTGAAAAAGACATGCAGGAGATGAACTATCAAGTAACGGTTCAGCATCGAAAAGCCAGTCAGGTTGCCCATGAATATCTGGTTGAGCATCATTTGATTAAAAATTAGCATTGTAAATGAAGTCAGCCGCCACTAATGTCGGCTGACATTTTTTATTTCTTAGAGCTACAAACATTTGATATTTGTAGTTACTGGTATCTTTTGTAAACATTTTATATAATAATCAACGAAGAAAATCGAATTAGAATAATTTTAATCAAGTCAAACATTTTAATTAATACGAATGGCACCGGTTTCAAAATAAAAATGAACAATGGCTGAATGAGATTTTTTTAATTCAGTTGATTCTATTAACCATTTAGAAGATATATTGGGGTGATTCGGATGGTATCAAAAAACAACGTTAAAGAACGACAACGAAAAAGCAGCGACCAAAAGCCGCACTATGCAATTAAAAAACTAACGATCGGTGTTGTTTCGGTATTGGTAGGCACGACTTTTGCTGCTTATAACGGCCAGGTCAGTGCGGATACGATCGACAGCGCGGTCGGCACAACCGCGCAGACGAATGATGCCACGCCGACCGATAAGCCCGCGGAGCCCGCTGTAGCTAGCGACAATAGCACAACCACTACAGTCGATGCTGGCAGTCAATCCAGCACACCAACGTCTCAGACAACCATCAGTGCAACGCCAGCAAGCACCGCCTCAACAAGCAGCACAACACCGGTAAGCGACATTTCGACGGCTGCTTCAGATGCTGACACTACGACTGAAAGCGCGGTGAGCCGCCAACTGACGATTTCGGTTTCTTATGAAGGAGCAGCCAATAATCCGCTGCAAGAAACCCGTCAGCTGACCTTTAATGGTATCCAGTATCAGACAACTAATGATGGTGCTACGACGACTTCTTATACATGGCAGCAGAACCATGCCAGCATCCAAACCACGACGCCCGTGATTGATGGCTATGTCGCCGATGCATCAGCTGTAGATCAGGAAGTCAGCTTGGATGAACAGGGGAATCTGATCGTTGAGGTTAATGGTCAGACTCATGTTTTGACTGATTTGAATCCCATTTTTAATACTAAGGTTACCTATCGAAAAGTTGGCAAGGTAGTTCCAGTGGCTGAAGACGGTACGGTAATCCAAACCGATGTCAATGGTGGCTATGTCGACGCACCGTCCTATCAAAATGACGCAGCGGACGCGACCAATGCAACTTATACCGCGCCAACGATTGCCGGTTACATAACGATGCAGGCCAGCGATGAGGGAATCCATACGCCAAGCAGCGCGACTGAAGATACCAAGATTTATTACGTGCCATTAAAATTAACTAAGACCGTTACCAGAACGATTACATATTCTGGCGCGGGGGACCATACCCCAACCGCTAATACATATTCAATCGTATTTACACAGACCAACGCGCGCGATGAGCAAACTGGCGGCCTAACCAGAACCTGGGATAAGGATCATGATTCATGGCCTAGCGTAACCGTGCCAAATATTGACGGCTATACGCCAAACATTGCAGAAATCACGGCTGACAACAATGTCACTTATCAAATCGCGGATCAAAATATCAGTGTCGTCTACTCGCCAAATCAGCAAAAAGGTCAAGTTGATTTTATTGATAACGATGATCAGAGCCAGATTAAAAAAATGGTCGCCATCAGCGGTGTTTCTGAAGGACAGATTGATTTTACGGCGGCCGCAACCGCGCTGAGCGAGTTAGAAAAGGCTGGCTACGCGCTGGCTAAGACCAATGAATGGGTTGATGCTGCTGGAACCTTTAAGACGGCTGAATTTGACACGGCTGAAAATACTGATCAAATTTTCAACGTTTATCTGGTTCATCAGCAAGCGACCACGCAAACCAACAAAACGATTACGCGGACGATCAGCTATACCGGGGCCAGGACCAATCCAGAGTCGGTTCGTCAAACGGCGGTCTTTACCGAGACAATTGTTAAAGATCTGCAAAACGGCAACACGCTTGCCGACACTTGGCAGCTGACCAGCAATGGGTTTGTTGCGGTTGATACGCCGCTAATAAACGGCTACACGCCAAATCTCAAAACCGTCGCGGCCAACAACAGCGTTACATATACCGATCGCGACCAGAATGTTGAAGTAGTCTATACGCCAGACGATCAAAAAGCCACGGTTGAGTTTTACGATGACACGCAAAAAGTCTACTCCTTGACGCTGCAGGGCAAGACTGACCAAAAAATTGATCTGAGCGCTGCGCAGACCATGCTGGATAATTTTGAACAAGCCGGCTATACGGTCTTGGCAGGCGATCTCAGTACTGCCTATACATATGATGATAAAGACGATCAAGATCAAACGATTACGGTTAAGCTGCAGCAGCCAACGACTTCTAAGACCGTTCATCTGACGGTTGATTACATCGGCGTGGGGGATGCTACCCCAGCAGCAGCTGAACGTGATGTTGTCTTCGATGGCACGATCAGCTATGACCCAACAACTGGTACGACCAAAACTGACTGGACGCCGCGGACGACTGATGCAGCGGTAATTGCTACGCCGGTCGTTGATGGTTTTATTGCCAGTCAAGCTCAGATAGCTGCTTCACCTGATCAGGAAAATCAGACGGCAACCGTAAGCTATGCTAAGATTGGCGTCTTGCAAGCCGTTGATAAAGCCGGCAATATATTGGCAACGACGAGCTATCAAAACGATCCAAACGATGCTGCCAAAGCCGCGCAAACCACTTTACCGGCAGTCAGCGGCTACGTGCCACAAGATGGGCAGCAGTTCATTTTGCCGGCTGATGCCACCCAGGATACCAAGGTCGTTTATCTGCCAGTCAAGGCTCAGGTTACCCAAACCATTACTTTTACCGGGGCGGGGGAAAAGACTCCAACGGCTCAAAGCCAAACGATTGCATTAACCAACCGCCAAACCAGCGGCACGTTTACTTTTGTGGTTCCGAAACTGGCTGGCTACGACGTTAAGATTACGGGTGCCGCACAAACCGCGGATCAAAACGATGACATCCTCGTTACTGGAGCTACGGTAACTGCTGATAGTCTTAATCCAGCGTCGATTATCGTTACCTACACGGCTCAGCAGCAAACGGGACTGGTCTTGTTTGTTGATGACACCAATCCTGAAAATGAATTAAACAAGATTGCGTTGACTGGCGATACCGATCAGTCAATCGACTTTAGCCAAGCCGCCGATCAGATGGCAGCCTATCAGAAAGCGGGCTATGCCTTGAGTGAAACGGGCAATGACTGTTTGGATGAAAACGGCAGCTTCAAAGTGGCAGTATATGGTGAAAACAATCTCTTCACCGTGCATTTAATTCATCAAACGACGGTAATCAATTCAGCAGCTGACGCGCAGAAGCTGGTCTTGCCAAGCGGAGTCAGCTTAAGCACCGCGGATCGGCAGGAATTGTTAAGCGAAAACAGCTATCAGGATACCACTACCGCCAGTCGCACCGTCACTTATGCTTTTAGCAGCAACGATTCGACGAGCCAGGTGCCAACCGCGACCGACCAAACGCAAACTGTAACGTTTAACCGGACCAACAGCTATACAGTGGATCTGACAACGGGCACCGTAACTAAAAACAATGGTGACTGGGAAATTACTGCCACGCCCGCCAGTGATGGCAGTGCAAGGCTGGATACAATCACGCCACTGACTTTTGCCGGCTGGTATCTAGCGGTTGCTGCCGCCACTGACTCGCTTGATGCCGCGGCGACGGCGGATGATATTTTGAAAGCCCACTCGGTTAAGCCAGGGCAAACGCAGACCTTAACTCTGATCTATAAAAAGCTGGCCACAGCAGTCATTTCAATTTTGGATGAAGGCACCAAGTCTGGTCAGCCTGATCATGCAAGCCTGCTAAATACCTATACTGTCAAAGGACAGCAAGGAGCGAACATTGATGGTGATCAGGTTACAGAAATCGTCAAGGTCACGACCAAGGATCCCGATGGTAAGGAAAGTACCGTGACTGCCGAATCCGCCGCGAATGCCGACGCGCAGCTGAATGCCTATTTAAAAGCCGGCTATCAATTGGATCAGTCACTGGCCACCGTTCAAGACGATAATGGCACCACCATCTATACGTTTAACAATGGAGCCGTGGTCACCGAAAAAGGCGGGGGCTACACGTTTGCCAATCAATATGACGCTGATGATACAGCCGGACAGAATTATCAAGTTTATTTGATTCACAGTACGACGACCGCCACCAAAAACAAGACGATTACGCGGACGATCAACCTGCATAACGTGGATCAAACCACTACGACAACGGTACAAAGCTGTATCTTAACGGAGACGATTGTAACCGACAATGTCACCGGCGACACCATCATCGATACATGGAACAGTGGTACTTGGGAAGCATTTACGATTCCAGCGGTTGACGGCTATGTTGCCAGTGAAAATGATCTTGCAGAAACCGCCGTCTACAACACGACTTCTGATCAGGTTGTCAACGTAATCTACGTGCCAAATTCAGCAACGGCTACCATTAAGATTATTGATGACGATGCCGGTAATGCTGAATTAAACGAATATCAAGTATCAGGAACAACGGCGGGACAGGTCAACTTTAACCAGGCGATCACGCAGCTGAAAAAATACCTAACCGGCAACTATACTTTTAATACGGCTAACAAGAATAATTCAGCCAAGTTTACGATTGCCTATCGTAATGGCAAATTAGACAGTCTGTCGGCGGCTGATATTTATGGTGCAACTGTCCAGGAATATGAGATTCATCTGCAGCACCAAAAAGCATCCAGTAAGGAATATGCTGATATGACGCGGACTATTAATCTAGAACTGCCAACGGGAACGCAAATCGTGACGCAAACAGTGCAAATCTCGCGGACCGCCACTACCGATCTGGTAACGGGCAGCCGGAGCTATGGTGCCTGGACAACGGCAACCTGGCCAGAGTGCGTCGTTCCTAAAGTGCCTGGCTATCAAACAAGCTCGCCCGCGATTGCCAGTGAGACCGTAACCAACACGACACCGGATAAGAGTATCAACGTGGTCTATACGCAAATCGTACAGCACGCTAAGATCACGATTGTTGACGATACGCAAAATACAACACTGGCGCAAGCTGACTTGACGGGGACGTATGGTCAAGCAGTTGATTTTGATAAGCCAGCAATCGCATTGGACAATGTCAGTCCGAATGGCAAGCTGCAGGAGTTTTTGAAAAATGGCTATGTTTTGGCCAGTCCAGAAAGCGTTGCCAGCGATCGTCAGCATTTTGCCGCGGCGGTCTATGGCCTAGAACCGTTGAGCATTACCGTGCATTTAAAAGAGGGCACGCAGGCAAGTGACGAAACCAAAACACTGACGCGGACCATTAACTATATTGTGGACGGCAAAACGTTTAAGACTGTTTCGCAGCCAGTAGATTTAAAACGGACCAAAACCGTTAATCTGGTCACTGGCGCCACGACTTATAGCGATTGGACGACTAGTCAGTGGGATGAGGTCGTTTCGCCAACCCATGAGACAGATCCAACTGACATCCCAGCTAACTATTACCCCGACAAAACGAGCGTTCCCGCACAAACAGTTTTGCACGCGACGGGGAATCAGATTGTTTTAGTATATTACAGCCGGCCAAGCGACTATCGCAGCGCGACAATCAACATTATCGATGAGGATGATGGCAATGTTATGCTTTGGACACAGGAAACGGCTGGGAAAACCGGTAGTTCAGTTGATTTTACGTCTGCTGATGAAGCATTGACCGGTTATCTAAACCAGGGCTTTGCTGCCGACTCAAACCGTTCGCTTGAACACCAGACAATCGCTGATAATTTAACGACGTTTGCGCAGCGAACCTTCGCCGATGACAGTACTCAAAACTTTTTTACGGTTTATTTAAAGCATGGCACCAAACAGCTGAAGAATGAAGAACGCGAAGTAACGCGAACGATCAACTATGTCTTTCCTGATGGCACAACGCGTACTTATGTCCAGGCCGTTGATTTCACACGGACAGTTACTGAAGATTTGGTTGATGATCGAAACATTTATGGCGACTGGACGTTTGACAGCGCCCAAACGACACTGAGCACCACGACCAACGGAAAGACGACTGACAATAAGCTAAGCAGCGTTAATCAAGCAGCTGTTTTTGGCAAGTTGGATACGGCACAGGTGGCTAAAGAGGCCAAGCAAGACATCACCGGTTATGTACCAAGTCAAGCCGCCGTTGATGAGCTGACCGGGATTACGGAACAGACTGCCAGCCAGGTCATTAACATCACGTTTAGTCCGCAAGTCGAGTCGGCAGTGATCGGGATGATTGATACTACGGTCGCGGCTGATACCAAGACCGGCACGAATGATTTTGACTTCCAATCGATCTATACCAATACTGCCAGTGGCTATTTTGGCAAGCCGATTAATGTTGAGCTGGTCAACCAGTACTTAAATCAGTTTATCAATCAAAATGGCTATCGCCTAGGTGTGGATACGCAGACCGGAACTGCCAAGCTCGTCAGTGACGTTACGACTGACAACGCGGATCACAGTCAGACTGAAACCCTGACCTATACTTATACCGCGGGCAACACAACGGCTGGCCAGATTACGGAAACGATCACGACCGAACCCACGACCGTTGATAGTGACGGTAATACCATCACCGTTAAGCACTATCATTTCGTCATGGGCAGCACAGCGGCTGATGTCACTTCGACAACGACCGCGACAACCGCTGGAAAGACCAGTACCGTCTACCAGCTTGATACGAAAACTTTTCTTGACTCTGCGCAGACATTGTTAGTTCCAATGCTGCATTATCGGACAACTGCCAATTACTCAACCAGCAATCCACCTGCCGGAACTTATAAAGACGTGGTTCGGACGATTATCTATCATTTACCGGATAACACGACGGAAACGAAAACCCAGATTGTGCGCTTTATGCGTTCCATCACGACTGATCATGTAACGGGGATGCAGACTGCCAGCAGCTGGTCAACCGGCAATGCCAACTATGCCTGGATTGGGACTCAGTTGCCTGATCAATCTACGACGCAGAGCGAGGTTACACGCAGTTCAATTTGGAGCAGCCAATCGACCCCCGCAGCCGATGACGAGCAGCTTGGGGCAATCGTCAAAGGCTATACGCCAACACAAAGCACAGTGGCTGAAAAACAGGTTACCGCGGCTACTCCTGATTCAGTAATTGAAATCAGCTATCAGGCCGACAAGCAGGCGGCCAATATTCAGATTATTGATTCTACTACCGGTGATGTTTTAAGCAATTACAACGTTCATGGCGTTACCAAAGGAAAAATCAATTTTGACGATGCCAATAAGCAATTGAACTACTATCTGACCCATGGCTATCTATTGGCCGATGATTCTGCCGACCATAACAATAACGATGTCCAGACAAGCGATGGCCAAACCAGTTTTAAAGCGGTCAACTATGATAATGAAGATGCTCAGGATCAGACGTTCAAGGTTTACCTGGTTCATGATACAGCCGAATCCAAGGAAGCCGTTGATCCGAACATAACCTCAATTAAGGATACCAAGGGCAATCAGATTGATTACGTTGATAACGTGAAGAACAATCCTAAGGTTACCAATCCGGCCAGCTATGTCCAGACGGTTACTTCTAAGCGCACGATCAAATTTGTCTTTGACGGCGACTCGACAACCAAGTCAACCATCAGTGACTGCGTTCAGACGGTTACCTGGACGCGAACGGTTAGCTATACCATTGACCTGGTGACTGGGAAAGAAACGCCGACTTATGGGGAATGGAAGTTTGTTGCCAGCAGCCCGGACGGCAAACATGTTCAGACAGCAGTTAATGGCGGCCAGTCGGAAACAACTGCCACGACGGTCACCGCTGATGAGCAAAACGCCGGTTATGTCGCGGCCGTCAGCGGGAGTTTTGCGGGTTGGTATCAAGTCAATTCTGATTCGGCAACTGGTAAACAAACCCTGCCAGCATTAGATAACGGGCAAGGCTTAAATCAAACGGTCGTCTTAGAATACAAAGAATATGCCAAGGCCAGAATCCAAATTATCGATGACAACTCAACGGAAAATCAAGGCACGCTTTATGATGAAACAAAAGGCGATGGGCAATACAAGCAGGGAGCCTCAATTGACTTTACAAGTGCCAACGCCACACTAGCCGATCTGATTAGTCACGGCTATGTTTTTGATCACGCCAACACGAATGGCAATGGGACGGCAGTTGGTACCGCTGATGGCTTCACTGCTGATACGTATGACGCCAAAGATAATGAGGATCAGAACTTTATTATCTATCTGCGGCATGATACGGCTCAAGCAGCAGCGCAATTGTCGAAAGATTCGGATTTGACGGCCGCATCTGGGCGCACGGCTTATTTGGATAACGCATTGACAAACCCTACGCTGACCAACGCCGACAGCTATCAAGAAAGCGCAACGTCAACCCGGACCGTGACTTTTAAATTCGATAGCAATACTGATTTACCGCCAGCAATTGCCAAAGTAAAAGGCCAGACGGTGACTCAAGTCGTGACCTATACGCGCCCAATCAGTTATACGGTTGATCTGGTTACGGGGACCGCGACTCGTGATTATAAAACCTGGCAAATAGATCAAAACGTCAAGAGGACCACCAGCCAAGGGACAACAACTACGATTGACCAGAATGGCCAGACGACTTTAAGCGCGGCCGCTACCTTTCCTGACAGTACGTTCCCAGTGGTCAGCGGTCAGATTGCCGGCTGGTATCTGGCCAGTGGGGATGCCAGCGCGGCTTTGGCTCAATCGCCACTGAATGATCAAGCTGGGGTAAAGAAAGACGAAGATCCTGGCAAAGCGGGGGCGAGTGTCGCATCCTCAATAACGTTGACGTTTAAAAAGCTGCAGAATGCCTATATCAAGATCGTGGATGAAGATGCCGCTAACAGCTTGCTTTACGATGAAAGTAGTACCAAAGATGCCAATGCGGCCAACGTGGCTCAAAAGCAAGGCGCGGCTATCAGTTTTACCAAGGCTCAAGCTAAGCTGGATGCTTTGCTGAAGGCTGGCTACGTTTTAGACGGCGCTAAGCAGCAGCCATTGAAACAAACCAGCTTTAAACCTGCCACCTTTGATAGCGATGATGCCGGCGATCAAATCATCACGGTTTACCTTAAACATGGGACCGCGACGATTGGCGTTAATACCGATACCAAGACTAGTCAAGCCACTGCTCGCGAACTGATTAATCCTGATTCTGACAATGCGGTTGTCTGGCCAGATGCTGTTAGCTATGCCAACTTGACGCGCCAAGCCAGCCAGACCATTCAATATCTGTATCAGGGTGGCGGCCAGGCACATGAAAGCAATGAGCAGACGGCGGTGCTGACACGAACGGTAACGATTGATAAGGTCACGGGCAAAGTCATCAAGTACTCAAGCTTTACTACTCATAGATTTGCTGACGTTATTTCGCCAACCATTGATAATTACCGTTATGTGAACTCTGATGATAGGGTCGTGCTTGGTAAGACTGCCTCAGCAACGTTTGATGAAAAAGGTAATGAGATCGATAATAACTTCGATGTTAAATATTCGGTCTACTACAAAACAAACGGTACTTGGAGAAAGATCAATGAGCCAGTTTACAGTCAGGATGGTCAAGTCAGCTACCGAACAGATGCAACTGGGGTCAGCTATCTTACCAAGACTGATGATGCCAGCACCGTAACGGCTACGGTCCCAACCTACCAAGGCTATACCGCGGTGTTTAAAACGAATAACGACAGCAAGACTGACAAGATTCTAAACGCCAATAAGCAAACCAGTGCTCAAAATCAGGTTATTGAACTACATGATGATCAAGCCGGTCAAGATTCGACGGTTACCTACACGCCGGATCCACAACAGATCGTCTACCGAATCTATGACCAGACGTTGGGTAAAAATATTTCTGTAGCTGAGAAAGATCAACTGAATAACGATGCAACGACTGGGCTTTTGGCCGTGGGAGTCAGTGACGCCAGTGCAGCATCTCAAACAACACTTGATAAATACCAAGCTTTAAAAGATGCCTTGGTTAACCGCGGCTACAAGCTGGTTTCTGCTGATTCCTTGCCTGCTTTCTTTGATCATGATGATGATAATCATCAAACCGTGACAATTACGGTTGTTCATGACTACGCGGAATTTGGGGATGCTCAAACCGCGCAAAATGCTGAAGCCACCGGAAAAGTTACTGATACCGGTGGTCAACAGGCCGTTTACTTGTGGAAAAATAGCGACTATAGCAAGTTAAGCTATCTTGACACTACCTCGGCTACGCGAACAATCAAATTTGAGTTTAACGGTAACGCCCAAAGCAAGCCTCAGGTAGGTGACGTTACTCAAACTGTATCCTACACGCGGCCAATCGTTTATACGATAGACTTGGTGGACGGTACCATAACGCGGGACCACGAAATATGGAGCGTTGCCGCCGCCCAAACTGGACCAACGACCATAACCATGGACAGCACGGGCAAGATCACGACAAAAGGTACCAACGATCAGCTGGGAACCGCAACAATGCCAGCAGTAACTGGTAGTTTTGCCGGTTGGTATCTAAGTGGCAGTGGCGTCTCTGCATTGAACGCTGACGTCCTGCAGCCGGATGCGGCAAAAGAAGGTCAAGCTGCCAACCAATCAACAACCGTAACGCTGACGTATCTGCATTATCAAAAAGCAACGATTCAAATCATTGATGATGATCAAAATACTAAGCAGACTTTGGTCAATGGTTATCTGACGAGTGGCGATGGCAACCTCTACACGCAAATTGATCTGGAAGGGCAGCAAGGTGCTGAGATTGATTTTACTGCTGCCAATGCGCTGCTTGAAAAACTGCTGGCAGCGGGATATCAATTTGAAGCTGGCATGGATACATTTGCTCCAGCCAAGTTTGACAGCGATGACACCGTTGATCAGAACTTTGTCATTAAATTGATTCACCAAAGCATTACGCTTGATGGCAAGGATCAGCTGCCAACAGTCGATAATGAGATTTCTCCCGGCTCGCTTTCTCAGGCAACCTGGCCCAAAGACGTCAGCTCAAGTAATCTAACTCGCCAAGCCGAGCGCAGCATCATCTATCAGTATGCAGATGGATCCAGTGCTAATAACGAACAGGTTAAAGACGTTCATGATCAAGCTGTATTAACGCGGACGGTAACTATCGATAAAGTTACTGGAAAAGTGTTAACAACTGGCGAATTCAGTACGCATGATTTTGAAGATAAGTCAAATCCAGTGATTACCGGCTATCATACCAAAAACGCAAGTACTGCCGGCTTTACCGCCAAAGCAGAGGATAATCTGAAAAACAAAACTCAGGTTATCTACTACGCAAATGGCAAATATCTTGATCAAAGGAATGGTCAGCAGACATCCTATACAACTGATAAAGATAATGCAGCTAAAGTAACCGGAACGGTATCAGTTGATCCGGGATACACGGCTCATATTGAACAAAAGCAGGGAACGATTGATGTACCAAACAGCGGTACGGAGCTGATTACCTACACGTTTGTTCCAGATGATCCAGCAGCTGATACCACGGTTACCTATACTGCCAATCAACAAACCGCGATTGTGCAGATTATTGATGATGACGCTAATGGCAAGGTTTTAAATGCTGACGCTCAAAATACAACCGGTCAAACGCTAACTGGTACTAGCGATGCGACGATCAATTTTAGCAACATCAATACAGAGCTTGCCGATTTGATCAAACATGGCTACCTTCTGAATAAAGCTAGTCAAGCTAACAGTGCTAATGTTGATAGCGAAAAAGTTGAATTTGAGGATGCTAACTACGATCATAACGATAAAGCAACACAAGTCTTCAGCATTCACTTAATACACGACCAGGCTGACATTTCTGAAAAAACCAACTATGGACAAACCATTAAGGATCAAGCAGGACAGAGCGTTTTATATCAGCCAGTGCAAGACAATCTGGCTGATAAGGCATTTAGTGAAAGCTGCACTGCCAAGCGGACAATCAGCTATATATTTATTGGCGATGCAAATAACAAGCCAAATCCAGCTGCCGTTGTTCAAACGGTCAACTTTAAGCGTGGATTAACCTACACCGTTGATCTGGTAACTGGTGATATTTCAGCATCTACACCAGGAAAATGGGAATTTGACTCTGGCATCAGTGGTGACACCAAGCTGAATGATGCCACAGTACCAGCAGTATCTGGTAAATTTGCCGACTGGTATCTGTTTGAATCAGACAATACCGGGGCAAAAATGCTAGTGCCTGGAGCAGCCGAAGAGACTGGCTCGTTACAGTTCAAGCATTATCAAAAAGCAACGATTCAAATCATTGATGATATCACGAATAAAACATTGTTTACTCAGCTACTTACTGATCAAAAACAGGATGCTTCGGTTGGCTTTTCGAATGCCAATGCCGAATTAAGCAACCTGTTAGCGGTGGGGTACATTTTGGATCCAACCAAGTCATCTGATGGAACGACAGATGGCTTTACGCCAGCAGCTTATGATCGCTTGGACAATGCTGATCAAACGTTTACGATTTATCTGACTCATGACAAGATTGAGATCACAGTCGATAGTGCTAAAACCGTTGGCGCCAAGATCTATCAAAAAGGCGATGCTATATGGCCGACTGAGGCTGGTAAAGATTATTTAACCAAAACAGTTTCACAAACCATTAACTATGTCACCAGTGATGGTCAATCGTTGGCACCAGCAGTACAAACAAGCGCTCTGACACGAACAGTAACGATTGACCGCGTTACCGGTGATAAAATTGCCGAAACTGACTTTATTGATCCGACAACGCATGAAAAAGGACACACATTTGGTAAGATCAAGTCAATACCTGTGTCCGGTTATCATGTTCATGACGGCAGTCAAGAAGTAGGTGGTTTAACAGCTACTGCTGAAAAGCCAAACCAAGCAATCACGGTAACCTACTACGCAAATGGCTATGTCAAGGCCGTTGATTCAGCAGACAAACCTTTCAAGGATTACAAACCAGTTCAATATACAACGGCTAAAGATGATATCAGTAAGGTTGAAAGTATTACAATTCCAACCTATGCTGGCTATACGGCCAAGATTAATGGTCAAACCGTTGTTCAAGGCTCAACGTACGCAATTGCGGATCCAGACAAAGATACCTTGATTGTCTACATAGCGAATGCTCAAAAGGCACAAGTGCAGATCTTCGACGATGACGTGGATTCGAAGACACCATTATGGACTTCGGCACCGGATGATCTAAATGGTTATACTGATGCGCTAATTGACTTTAGCAGCAGTCAAAAACAGTTATACTACTATCTGAGTCATGGCTACCGGCTTGCCGCTAATGGCAATAATGACCTTGATGGCACGCAGTTTAAGTCTGCATTCTATGACAATGTCGATGATGTTGAGCAGACATTTGTCGTACATCTGGTTCATGGCAAACAAACATTTAACTTTGGTGATCAACAGCCAACCGGTAAGATGTATTCTGATGAAAACAGTCCAACTTGGCCAACAATGACTTTGAGTGAAGATGCTACTCAGACCATTAAATATGCTGGGGCAGGAAATGATACGCCGGGTGATAAGATGCAGACCGTCAAAGATGCCTTTAAGCGGACGGCCACAGTTGATTTGGTTACTGGTAAAGCCGAATATTCTGCCTTTAGCGGTAAAGATGTAACGTTTAATCTCAAAACTACCGATGCTGTAGCGGGTTACCACGTTGCCGAAAACGCTAAGACAGCTGGTGGATTAATAGCTACTGCTGAAAAGCCAAACCCAGCAATCACGGTAACCTACTACGCAAATGGCTATGTCAAAGCTGTTGATTCAGCAGGTGAGCCATTCAAGGAGTATAAGCCAGTTCAATATACAACGGATAATGATGATATCAGTAAGGTTGAAAGCATTACGATTCCAACCTATGCTGGCTATACGGCCAAGATTAATGGTCAAACCGTTGTTCAAGGCTCAACGTACGCAATTGCGGATCCAGACAAAGATACCTTGATTGTCTACATAGCGAATGCTCAAAAGGCACAAGTGCAGATCTTCGACGATGACGTGGATTCGAAGACACCATTATGGACTTCGGCACCGGATGATCTAAATGGTTATACTGACGCGCTAATTGACTTTAGCAGCAGTCAAAAACAGTTAGACTACTATCTGAGTCATGGCTACCAGCTTGCAGCCAATGGCAATGATGACCTTGATGGCACGCAGTTTGAGTCTGCCGTCTATGACAATGTCGATGATGCTGAGCAGACATTTGTCGTACATCTGGTTCACCGCTTGGAGACGGTTGGCGTAACCGACCCATATCAAACTGGTAAAAAGATCTATGCTGATACAGACGTTACCTGGCCAGAATTAACGTTAACCAAAGATGCCAGCCGGACGATTCATTATCAGGGAATCGATGGGCAAAATCCTGCTGACCACATTGATCGGGCAGCTGCTGTCTTTACACGGATGGCAACGATTGATCTGGCAACTGGTACGGTAACGTCATATTCCGAATTCACGGGCCAGAAGACCTTTGAAAAGGACGTTTTGACTCCAGCTAAGCCTGGTTATCATGTTGCCGAAAATGATCGACTGGCTGGTGGATTAACGGCTACCCCTGATGAGCCAAACCCTGAGATGACGGTAACCTATCTGCCAAATGGCTTTTTGAAGGCTCGGGATACCTCGGGTCAGGCAATGAAGGGCTTTGTCCCCGTTCAATACACGACTGATGAGAATAATTCAAGCCAGGTTAAGGCCGTCATCATCCCAACCTATGCTGGCTATACGGCCAAGATCAATGGCGTTACCGTTGATCAAGGAAGTCAGTATCCAATTGTTGATGCTGCTCAGGATACGGAAGTCGTTTATACTGCCAACCTGCAAAAACTGACCGTGGAATTTATCGATCAGACTGATCATCACGATCTTGCTAAAGTTGAGCTAACCGGTAAAACCGATCAAGCCGTTGATTTTAGCAAGGCAGCGCAGAAACTGTCGACTTATTTGACCAAGTATGTACTTAGCGAGAATAATCCAGGGCTTGACCAAGGAAAGTTTAAAGGTGTCGTCTATGATAATGTTGATGCCCAGGACCAGCTCATCAAAATCTATCTTGAGCATGGGCATAAAACAGTCACTGAATCCAAAGCCGTTACCGAAACCATCATCTATGTCTACCAAAATGCCGACCAGCAAATCACTTTTAAAACGGCTAAACAGACTAAGCAAGCGACTAGAACCGGTATTCAGGATTTGGCAACCGATCAGATCGTCTGGTCAGATAAGATTGAGCCAATCAGCTTTGACTCGGTTGCCTCGCCATCGCTGACTGGTTATCAAGCTCGAGTCAAACAGTCGCCAACAATTAACGTTACGGTTACCAACGATAATTGGACAACCGACTTAGACCAAAAGATCGAGGTAGTTTACGATCCGGTTATGCAGACGGCGATTGTCTCATTTGTTGATCAAGATGACTTAAAACAGACTTTCCCAACTGTTACGATTAATGGATTGTCTGATCAGTTAATTGATTTCAAAGCTGCCAAAGCGCAATTGCAAAACTACTTGGCAGCAGGCTACGTCTTGGCTTCTGATGCGGATTTAGCTGACGCGAGATTTGACCGGACTGACGCGCCACAGTTCTTTACGATCTATTTAAAGCATGGTCAACAGCCTGATCAGCGGACTAAACAGGTTATAGAAACGATCAAGTATGTTTATGCTGATCAGACTCAAGCCGCTTTGCCAGTTGTAAAAACGATTACGGCAACCCAGGCTGGGACTAAGGATTTGGTCACTCAGCAGACTGATTGGCATGGTAAAATCACGTTCTCGGCTGATTTTGCCGCGGTGACCTCGCCGCTGATCAAAGGCTACACGGCAGATCAAGCGGTTATTGAACCTGGTCATCCCAACGATACTGATTGGGACCAGCTGGATGTCGTTAAAATCGTCACCTATGATGCTGATCCGCAGAAATTGACCTTTACCATTCGTGATCGGACGACTAACGTAAACCTGACCTTGCCAAATGACTTGCTGGCCTCAGTCGGGATCAGTGATAACGTTTTGGCAACTGGAACCAGTGATGACAAATTAGATCAGGCTGTCGCAGCTCACTATCAGCAGCTGATCAAGACCGTAACTGAATTTTTTGCATCACAAGCATATAATGACGTTCAGTTTGAGCAGCTGCCGGCAGTGTTTGATCATGATGACGCGCTTGATCAGAACGTGGTAATTTCTTTGGCCCACGAAACAGGAACGGTCAGTCACATGGTTGACCAACAAAAACCAACCGATGATCAAGGCCATCAGCTGCCAGACTCGCTTGATGAGCTTCTCTATCAGGAAGAAAGCTTCTGGGACTACCCAACGTCAACACGAATGATCAGCTACAATTTCCAAACCAACGATGTCAATAACGTACCTAAAGTACAGCAGGCCGTCCAAACCGTAACGTATCGGCGGACCGTCAGCTATACGGTTGACCTGGTTACCGGCCAGATTGTCGGCAAGCCAAGCTATGGTGAGCCAGTTTACTATGCCAGCTCAACGACCGCGGTTTTTGCCAAGCAGGATCATGGTTCGGATGAAGTTCAGACTAGCGGCGCCAATGATTCGCTGGGCACCAATCAAATCCCTGGCGTTACGGGCGAATTTAGCGGCTGGTATGAGGAGCTTGCCGATAACAATGGTACTGAGACCGTTCTCTTTGATGGCAGTCGTTGGTACGTAGAAGTCGATGGCCAAAAACAGTTTGTTCCGGCTGATCAGCTTGGTAAGATCGTCTTTAAACGCTATCAAAAGGCGCGGACCGAAATCATTGACGATGATGATAATGGCAAACAGCTCTTTACCCAAGACTTGGTGGGCAAACAGTCTGCGACGATTGATTTTCAAACGGCCGCGGCTAAGTTGGATGAGCTGCTTGGTGATGGCTATCAGCTTGCCGACCAAGCAACCACAGTGCCGACTTCATCAAACCGGTTGCAGCGCTTTGGACTGATGCTTTTTGCCAGTTGGCGGGCCAAGACGTCCAGCCTGGGACAAACGGCATTCGGTAGGGCGGAATTTGACACTGATGATACCAATGTTCAAGTATTTACGGTTCATGTTAAGCATCAAAAAGAAACTCGGCTGGAGTCAAAGACGATTACCAGAACCATCAACTATCACCAGCCGGATGGCACAATTATTACGATTGATCAACCAGCAACCATCACGCGAACCGTTTCGTTTGACAAGGTAACCAAGCAGGCCACGCCGACTACGGATTGGACGATAACCGCGCATCCCGAACAGAAAACGCCGCAAATTAACGGCTATACACCTGATAAGGCCAATGTTGATCCCGATACGGTTGATGGTACCTCGCAAAATTCCAATGTTAATGTGGTCTACTACCGAAACCAGCAAACTGCGCTGATTGAGTTTGTAGATGATGATCGCGATCAAATATTGCCGTCAGTAACCATCGAAGGCCAACTGAATGATTCGATTGACTTCACACCAGCTAACCAAGCCCTCGACAGCTATCTTAACCATGGCTATCAACTGGCTTTAAGCGGCAACGAAGCTTTAAATGACGCGCGGACTGCCTTTAAAGAGGCCAAGTATCATGCAGTAAATGGGGTGCAAAACTATGTGGTTCACTTAACGCATGTCTGGCAAGATGTTAAGGAAGATCGAACCATCGTAAGGACAATCAACTATCATCTGCCCGATGGCACCGTTAAGACCGTTGCGCAGTCAGTTACGATCAGTCGGCCAGTCCAGGTTGATCAGGCAATTGGCACCGAAGTTTACGGGCAATGGTCACTGGCTGCTTGGCAAGCGGTTCAGGTACCAGAGCGTGCAGGATACTCACCAAGCCAAGCCGTAATTGCTGCTGAAACAGTTGATGGAACGAGTGTTGATAAGACTGTCGATATCTACTACCAAGGTCATGAACAGACTGCCAGCGTACGGATTATTGACCTGACAGCTGGCAAGCCATTGACTGAAGAAAAGCTGCAGGGCTTATCCGGCGAACCAATTAATTTTGCTAAGATTAACGCTGAATTAACCGCTTATCTGGCAGCTGGCTATATTTTGACACCAGACAATCAAGATATTGACGATCTTGCAATGAAACCGGCTGATTTTGATAGTGATGATCAATCAGACCAGCTGTTTACGGTTTATCTGACGCATCGAATCGATGAAGTGCCGGAAAGCAAACCCGTTACGCGCATCATTGAATATCACCAACCGGATGGAACGATTAAAACCGTGCGGGAAACGAAGCCATGCCAGCGGATTCTAAAGATCGACGCAGTAACCGGACAAGAAGTCGCAAGCAGTGATTGGGAAGTAATCAATTGGCCAGTCATTGTTCCGCCACTCTTTAAGGGCTACACGGCCACAATCACCCAGAGCATCCCGCAAAACGATGGTACGATGCTAGTCGAGGTTAGCTATCAAGCGGAACTGACTGATGATCATAACCATGAACAAGACGATCACAATCAAGATGCTGATAAACACGACAGTCAAACTATTCACCAGCTTGATCAGTCTGACTCGCACTCTGTTGATTCGGCAGCAGTCAGTCCAAGTATCCCACGCACGGATAAACCGGCTGGGATGGCAAACAAGTCAACTGGTAAGCACTCAAACAACCAGCGCCTAGTGCAGACCGGTAATCAAGCTACTGGCAAGCAGACAGTCTTGGGTAGTCTACTGCTAGGGTTGGCAGGAATGCTGAGCGGTTTAGGACTTAAAAAGAAGAAACGAGGGGATAGATAACGCCATAATAAAAGCGACCACTTTCCATAGACGAAAGGTGGCCGTTTTTTATTTAAGACTATTTAACATAATATATATAAAGTAATATTTTAGGGTGATTGCTTTTTTGTATTGAATGGTTTGATAGTTGGTTTCGTTGCTCAAAGATTTTTGTCATGGTATTTTAATCTTAACCACTATTTGAGATGGCAATTTGGATTTTAAATATTTTTGCCAAAAAGCTTTGGAAAACACATCATTAATCAGATAATTCACGAATATCAAGAGTGGAAAACCGATTTCAGTAGAGTAATTTGATAATTTTTATTATTGTCAAATTTGACTAAAAGCGTTTGAATGATACGTTAATGTTAAATTTATTAAAGAAAACCATTACATAGTTTGAAAAAGATGAGATTTTCGTTATAATAAACCAAATTTAGTTAATAAACACTGGGAGGCGAGCCAATGTTTAGCAAGATTGGACAGATTATATTTGACAATGAGGCCGTTTTAGAGGCATCCGACTTTAAGATGGGACTGGAGATCGAGATGCAGCGGGTGGATGAAACCGGTCATCTGAGTCAAGAGCCATATCCCGACACGATTGGCGATGAAAAGGTCAATCCATGGATCACCAATGATTTTTTGGAAACCATGTCAGAGATTGTAACGCCACCGGCTGACAATGCTACCGATGCAATGCATTATCTGTACAGCATCAACACTGTTTTAAGAACCGCGCTGGCACCAGGCGAATTGCTCTGGCCATTATCGATGCCGCCGATTTTACCTAAGGATCGTGCCAAGATTCAAATCGCGCATGCTGGTCCCGAAAAAGAAGCCTACTTTAAAGAATGGCTCAAGCACCACAGCATTTCAGAAGGGGCTCCATCTGGCGCGCATATCAACATGAGCATTAATGATGATTTGGTGGAGCTGGTCTATCAACAGCTGCCGCAGCGTTTTGAAAACAAGGTCGCTGCCCAGAACTATCTTTACCAGATCATCGTCCAAGGCTTTATGCGCTATCGCTGGTTTTTGACTTATTTATTTGGCGCTAGTCCGATTGCTGAGGCCAACTTTTTTGAAAATGGCGAGCAGCCGTTAAAACGCCCCGTCCGCAGCATTCGTCAGAGTCAAAAGTATGGTTTTGAGAATAAATTCCCCGGTGACTACTCTTCAGTTGAAAACTATGCTAAAAAAGTCATGAACGCGGTTAAGGCGGGCAAGCTGCAGTCAGCTGCCGAATTTCATGGGCAGGTTCGCTTTAAGGGCAACAGCGATTTAAACAAGATGGTCAAAGAAGGCGTTGACTACATCGAACTGCGCATGCTGGATCTGGATCCGACCAGTTCCGTGGGGATCCGAACGGGAACTTTGCGCTTTATTCGCCTGCTGGCTGGCTACTTCATCATGAGCCCATCATTAAAGGAGAGCGAGGCTGGTCGCGTGATTGCTCGTGCTGATGAGATGAATGAGCACGTGGCCTTAGAGGATCCGACCACACCGTGCGAGTATGCACCAACTGCCAAGGCTTTGATTCGTCACCTGCAGCTGTTCGTCAATCAGATTCAAGCCGGACCCGAGTATCAAGAAATCCTGGATGATCTGGAGTATCGGGTCAACCATCCCGAAACGACGCCAAGCGGTCAGCTGGTCGAAAAAATCAAAAACAATTCCTTGGTTGACTATGTGCTGCACCAAGCACGCAAATATCAAGACGGTGCAATTCAAGCGCTGCGGCCATTCCGCGGATTCGAGGAAAACAACGGCAATCTCAGTGCCAATGAGTTGGCTTCCGATCTTTTTGGCGGTACCTGGCGCCTAAATAAACCTGAATAATCACTGATCTAAAAGTTAAGGCTGGTTTGGAAATCACTTGATCTTCCAACCAGCTTTTTAGTTTTAAATAAGACTGATACTAGGGGGTGTCGAACAGGCGACGATATCAAAAAAATAAGCTGATTTTCGGCGAGCGTTCGATCAATGTTGATTTTGAGCAACAAAAAAATTAATAAGAAAACCAGATAACCATGCTAAAATAAAGCGCAGAGAAATGGATTAGGAGGGATGAGATGACTCCAGTTGAACAACAAGTATGGGACGCACTCACTACTGTAATCGATCCTGAGCTTAACGTCAGCATTGTTGATCTAGGTCTGATATATGAAGTTGAAGTCGATGAGCAGAGCTGTTGTTGCATTAAGATGAGTTTAACGACGCCCGGCTGTCCGCTAAGCAGCTTTTTGCAAAATGACATCGAAAAAGCCGCTCAAAACGTGCCTGGTATTCGCGATGCCCACGTCCAGCTGGTCTGGTATCCAGTCTGGAGTATTGCCAGAATGTCGCCCAAAGCACGCCGTCAGTTAGGAATTGGAGGTAGCCTGCATGACCATCAAAACCGTTGACTTTAGCCGGCCAGTACACGATCTGGCCCAACAGGATCCTGATTTTGTCGCTATCATGGTCGAAGCCGGCTTTGATAAGATCAAGATTCCTGGGATGCTTGACACGGTTGGCCGTTTCGTCAATATCAATCGGGGCTGTCTAGCGATGAATATTGATAAGCACCTTGTAATCGACACTTTTAAACGACATGGGTATGAGGTGATTAACCATGACTGAACCGCATAATCTCCATCAGCGTCAGCAGCAGCTGGTCAAGATTCTGACTTTTTTAAGCAATGGTGGCAATTTTGATCAGGCCAAGCAGTTATTTGATCAAGAATTTGCCAACGTTGACGTGGCTGAGATTACGGCAGCCGAAAGAGAACTCATTGCCAATGGTCTGGACCCACGTGAGATTCAAAAATTATGCAACGTGCATGTAGCACTGTTTAAGGATGCCATCGCGCCGGGCAAGCCAACCGCTGCTTTTGATACTCCTGGGCATCCCGTCTACACACTGAAACTGGAGAACAAGATCATTGACTCTTTAATCAATGATGAACTGCTGCCCTGTCTTAAAAAGTGGCAGCAAGATGGCAGTGAGAACGAATATCTCAAGCGAATGCAGCAGGCCCTAAAAGATCTGATGACCATCGATCGGCATTATGCCAGAAAAGAAAATACCTTGTTTCCACTAATGGATAAATATGGCATTACGGCACCGCCCAAAGTCATGTGGGGCGTTGACGACGACATTCGCGGCTATATCAAAAAAGCCTGCCAGCTGGTCGACCAGCAGCCGTTGCCTGATAAATACGTCATTGAGGCAGCCGTAGAAAAAGCCACTCAGGAAGTCTTGGCAATGATCGTTAAAGAAGAAGACATCATGCTGCCAATGCTTGCTGAGGTTGCCACGCCTGCTGACTGGGCCCGCGTACGAACAGATGAGAATTCAATCGGCTACACGCTGATCTCACCGCCAATCAATTGGCAGCCTACTGAACAGGAGCTTGCTGATGCGGCAAACAAGCCCACCAACTCCGCACTGGGCCGGCAGTTTAATGAAATCGCCAAACAACTGGCCGCCACTGACGCGCAGGTTAACCAAATCACTCAGCCAAATCATCAAGAACCAGCAGTTAACTTGCCAGTTGATCCGCAAGCCAGAATCGATCTGGCAACCGGTCAGCTGAGTCCGGCAGAATTGATCGCGATCTTTAAGCTGCTTCCAGTTGATCTGACCTTTGTCGACGCGGCTGATCAGGTCCGCTGGTATTCAGATATTCCTGATCGCATCTTTCCGCGGACCAAGAGCGTGATTGGGCGATCCGTCTACAACTGCCATCCGCCCAAGGCCCAGCCTAAGGTTAAGAAAATTCTTACCAGTTTTCATGAGGGAACCAGTGATCGCGAAGAGTTTTGGTTTAGTCTGCATGGTGAGCGTTTTATCCACCTGGAATACATTGCCGTTCGTCGTGAAGATGGCACTTATCTGGGCTGTCTGGAGGTTGGGCAAGACGCGACTTATCTGCGCAGCCTCAAAGATGAGAAGCGCCGTTAAGAAAGCAGTGCTGATTTATTGGTTGGCGATAATTTAACATAATATATAAACTGTAAAATTAAAAGCGACTCCTAAATGTAGATAGGGGTCGCTTTTTAGCAGTTCAGTATTTAAAAAAGGTCTGCCGAATCGCAGCAATGTCGTTAGTCTGGGTCAGACAAAGCATCAGCAGAATTCTGGCTTTATAAGAGGTGAGGGTATTGACCCCAATGAAGTGATCGTGCGGGTCAAAAATCGGTTCGTCAAAAACGATTGAATTTGATACCCGTGAGCTGCGTACGATAACCACGCCCTGTTCAGCCAGCGCATCCAGTTTCTGGCGCCAGGCTTGGGAATAGTTGCCGCTCCCAGTTCCAATTACTACCAATCCATCACAGTCTTGTCCTAGTCGTTCTAAAACCTCAACCGGGGCCCCAGCGTAATAGACCGCCACGCCAACTTTAGGCAATGCTGAATATTCAAGCTGCGAAAACTTGGAGTGAATCGTGTGTTTTGATACCGGCCGACTGGTAATAAAGACCTCAGCGTCACGCATGTATCCCAGCGCGGCATGATCGTTCAGACTGCTGAAGGCATCGATTTTATAGTTGTTGATCTTGGCAATATCGCGCGCCGAGTAGATCGTACTGGAAAACAGGCAGACCACGCCGCAGTCATAGGTCTGATCATCTGCTGCCAGCGCAACGGCTTGGTAGATGTTGAAGGGACCATCAGCACTGGTAGCAGTTGCCGGCCGCATTGCTCCCGTCAAAACGACTGGCTTGGCAGTATTGACCGTCAAGTTTAGAAAATAGGCGGTTTCTTCAATCGTATCGGTACCATGCGTGACCACGATGCCATCTACATCATCACGAGCGGCCTGCTGATTGATAACCTCGCGCAGCTGCAGCCATTTCTGCTCGTCCATTTCATTGGAATCAACGCTCATTAAAGAAATCATTTCAATATTGGCCAATTTTCCTAGTTGGGGCACGCTCTTTAAGATATCAGCTACTGCTACCGTTCCTGCTCGATATTCAGTAGTCCGGCCAGCTTCGCCACTGCCGGCAATCGTCCCACCAGTCGCAATAATCACGATATTCTTCAAAATCTCACATCCTTGTTTGATTAATGGTTTTAATGATACAAGAAAGCCATGAAAATTAAAAGCCGATATTTGTTTACATAATATTGTAGACGTTAATTATACTGAGTTGACCGGCTGTCTGATCTTAAATCCGCCTGATTAACAGCTAAAAATCAACAAGCCGGTTTTTCAAAATAAGCATATAACAGTCTTACTCGTTTTTCTGCTGATTAAAAGCCTTGATTTAACGGCATTTATGGCAGTTTAGTGTAAGATTCTTTTATCAAAAGTGTCTTACAATTATCGTTTTAGCACTAGAAAACAGCATAAAACCGGGTGATTTTAAAATTTAGCTCTCAGACGCACTGAAATTAATCTGCGTGGGTAGTTGGTCATTTGAATGTGGCTGAGCGGCGATTATCGAATGAGCGTTTCGTAAGTATTTTAGCCAGTTGCCTTAAACGCGTCCAAGCAAGCATGATCAAAATCAACTTGTGAATCGTCAACTTTCTTGGCCAGCTGAAATCATAAAAGACGGCAGCAATCTGATTGCAGAATTTATAAAGAGCAGTGGGACAACCATCATCAGTTCCAAAACAAGAACCAGCTGAAAGCATCTCGATTGAATATTACGTTTTGAATATTATGTAAAGTCAACGCTAATAAAAAGCTTCTGTCTAGCCATCGCCAGACAGAAGCTTGATTATTCATTTTGCGGCGCTTGGTTTGCCTGCTCGCTGATTTCTCTTAACGCTGCCTTTTGCTCTTTTTGATCAACGTGCGTGTAGAGATCGGTAGCCGAGGTGCCTTTTTGTCCCAATTGCTGAGAGACCAAAACCTGATCCTTGGTTACGTCATACAGCTCCGAGGCCAAAGTGTGACGCAGCTTGTGCGGGGTCAAGGGATGGCCGAATGCCGTCGAATACTTTTTAACCATCCGTTCAATGGCATTGGCAGTAATCCGCCGCGTTTTTCCTTGATAGACCGTCAAAAAGAAGGCCTGGTCCTTTTTGGTCGCCCCGTAACGTTGGGCACGCAGATCACGGTAGTCCTGTACGTATTTGACTGCCCACGGAGCAATCGGCACGCTGTCTTTTTGGCCACCTTTACGGGTAACGTCCAACATCTGCTGCTGCCAGTTGATATCATTAACGTTGACGTTGGCGGTCTCAGAAACCCGGATTCCAGTCCCCAAGATCAAGGCAACAATCGCGATGTCGCGTTCCTTATTACGCCGGTACGCGGGCAATGAACGCTTGTCGCATACTTTTGGATAACGGTTTTCAATAAAATCAATAAAATCAAACTTCATCTGACCCCGATACATGTGCGCAGCCAGGGCATGGGCGCGATAGTTCAAGGTCTTGGTATCATTTAACGAATTGATTTTGAGCATGACGTTTCGCTCAAAATAGGGTTCGCCATCGTTGTTGTCAGCAGTGATCGTCAGAAACTTGAACAAACTGCGCAGGGCATTGATTGAACGATTGATTGAGGTCGGTGAATTGACGCGTCCCTGAGCATTGGTAGTATGGCGCAGATGATCGATATAAAGCATGATGTCATCGCGACGCAGGTGTTCCAAAACTGAAGTCGGAATTTCTCGGTTTGACTTGGCATCAACCAGGCCGCTGATGCGCAGCCAATCCATAAACCGACGAATCTCAGTCAGATACTGATAGGTCGTCGTAATGGCATGATTGGTTCCAAGGCGATATTCATTAACGTAATCTGGGAGCCGCGACAGTTCCTCATCGATCAGTTTCAAATACTTATCGGCTTCCATGTGTTTCCTCTTTTCTATTTATTTCTACTATTATATAGTATCAGATTTGCCAGAAAGATTCTTGCTAAGTTTTGAGCATGGTTTGACATAAAATGTGGAAATCGGTAAAGTAAATATTGAGATTGGTTTGACCACCAACTTGTTTGATAAGGGAGTAATCTAAGATGAAGAATCAACATTTAAAACAATCGGTCTTAACGGCAGGAGTCATTGCCGGTGCGGCGTTTTTTGGCGGCGGCTGGCAGGAAGCTCATGCCGATACCGTCAACAATTCCACTGCACAAATTACAACGACTAATCCAAATGTCGCAACTTCGACTACCGATGCGCAATGTGCCGTTGCCAGCGCGCAGGCCGCCGTTTCCCAGGCTCAGCAAAAAGTCGATTCAGCTTCTGCCGCCGTGGCCTCAGCTTCGGCAGCAGTAAATTCAGCGACAGCGGCCCAAAGCAGCGCGGCCAGTGCCGCCAGTGTCGCACAGAGTAATTATGCCATTGCCAGTGCGGTGGCTCAATCACAAATGCCATCCAGTGCTGAACAGGCCGCCACTTTAAACGGCAGTACGATTGATATCAAAAATGCCAATTTAAGTATGTTTGACAATCCATCATCTGATGCGTCAGCCAACGTTAAGAATCAGATTGGTGAAGTCAACGTTACCGAAAACTGGCATTTCAATCAAGCAACACAGAAATACGAAATGGATCCTAGTCTCAAGGATGCTTTAACCGTCGTGCCGACACTGGATGATGAAAGCATGACGCTTGATCCTACTAAGCTGACGCAGGCTCAGCAAAGCGAGATCAGCGATTATGTGGCTGCTTTGATCAATCAGATTCGGGTTAAGTTTGGGCTGACGGCTTGGATCTATAACGATATGACTCTAGCCCAGGCATTGGCAATCGTTAATTATGCCTATAATAGCCAAAACTGGAATACCAGTATCAAGTTACAGGAAATCATTGCTCAAAACAAAGCAATTGAAGCCAAAAACAAAACTGCCAAAGCAGATGAGCAGGAGCCGCTGATTGATCGTACGGACGCTCATGATCTTGATAAGGTTTTTGATAACGTTGAGTACCAGTATAATGGCACCAGCGACAAGGTTAAGGCCAGCTGGGAAAATATTGGTATTATTTCAGACAAGAATCCAAACATTGCTTCCACGCTGATTAAGACCATGGGCGATTTAAAACGTGTTGCCACGGTCTCGATTTGGGATATGCTGTTTAACGATGCTCACTCGCAAAACAGCCATGCCCAAATGCTGCTGAGTACCAATACTGAATACGTTGGCGTCGCGATGGACAACTATGGAGCCTTACATATCTATGGGCTGATTCCATCGGCACTGCAAAAAGTCAATGAAACACAGACGGCTTTAGCCAATGCCAATAAAGACGTCGAAACGCAAAAAGACAGGCTGAGCGATGCAGAGAAAGAATTAAACGATGCTGTCGATGCCTTGAACAAAGCACAGGATGCGTTGGAAAAAGCCAACCTGTTAATGGCGATTGAAGCCGTTGCCAAGGATGCTAATCAGACGTCATCCTCCCAAAGCACCGGTTCCAGCACCAAGACGTCCAACAGCAAATCAAACAAGCAGAGCAGCCTTAAAGACGTTACGGTCAAGGCAACCAGTGAGCCAACAAAGGTCAGTCAGGCTAAGCACGGCGACAGTCAGCTTTTAAGCACGTCCAACGCCATTACGACTGCTGAGCCATCAATTTTTGAACGGCTCCTGCCACAGACCGGCAATCGCAATGGCTTGGGCATGACGATTATGGGCATGCTGATGGGGATGCTGAGCTTTGGCTTTTTAGGTCTGCGCAAGCGTCGCTATTAATCAGAATCATCATTGTTGTCCTCAATCGATTGAAGGGAGGATCGCCATGTATCGCTATATCGCAACCGACGTCGATGGCACCATGCTTGACAGTCGGCACCAGCTAAATTCCGCTGCTTTGAATATGGCATTAGGTCAGCTGCAGCAGCAAAACGTTTCTTGGATCGTGGCCAGTGGTGACAGCTATCGATTTTTAAAGAAGTGTTTTGCGCCTTGTCCATTGATTGACACGTTTATCTCAATCAATGGCGCGCTGATCGTCCAAAAAGGGCAGGTCGTTTTTGAAAGAACGCACGCCAAGTCACAAGTCAATGAGCTGATCAAAGCGGTCAACGCATTGCCAGTCACGCCTGACGTAATTTTGCTGACGGGTTGGAACCATACCTGGGGCACCAGGATTTCTGACCTAAAAGCCTGGCCGTTTGGGATCAATATCGATTTCATTGACGATCTGACTCAGGTTGACGATAAAATCTATAACGTTAATCCAATCTGGCTCAATCATCAAGTCACGCCAGACCAGATCCGCGGTTTTGCCCAACAGATGATTGAGCGCTATCCGGTTTATGCAACCTATAGCGGCTTTGGCTGTATGGACGTCTTACCTTTGGGCGTCAACAAAGCAGCCGGACTAAAAGAGCTGATTATCAATGACGATCATGATCAGCTAAAGAGTGTCGTAGCCTTTGGCGATTCGTCAAATGACCGGCAAATGCTGCAGGAAGCCGGTCTGGGGGTGGCCATGAAAAATGCCAGTCCCGATATTTTAAAGCTTGCCAACCGCATCACCAGTTATGATAACGATCATGACGGCGTGCTGCGCGAGGTTCAGTCGATTTTCAACCTATCATGATCGACAAAAAACAGGCCCAGCATTGCTGCTGAGCCTGTTTTTCATTAAGCAACGTTATTTAACAAAGAATGCGGTCGGCGCCAGGGCTTGATCCAATTCTGCCGTTGTTAGACGATCACCAACCAGTTCACGAATCGGCCGCTGTTCTTTTAAGGCCTTTTTAACCAGATGGCTGACGGTTTCATAGCCTAAAAGCGGGGAAAGGGCAGTCGCGGCTTCCGCGGAAGATTCAACCATCTGCCGACAGCGCCCCACGTTTACGGTAATTCCCATCAAGCAGTTCTCGTTAAGCGTCTGCAAGGCACCATTTAACAGGCGGGCATCATCAAACAGATCAAAGAACATCACCGGCTCAAAAGCGTTGAGTTCCAGCTGTCCGGCTTCGGCAGCCATGGTGATGGTTGCGTCATGACCGATCACCTGGTAGGCAGTCTGGGTTACGAATTCAGGGATGACCGGGTTGACCTTCCCCGGCATAATTGAAGAGCCGGCTTGACGCTGTGGCAGGTTTAGTTCGCCCAAGCCGTTTTGCGGACCCGATCCTAACAGGCGCAGGTCGTTGCACATTTTAGAAAGATCAACGGCCAATGACTTGTAGGCACCCGAAAGCTGAACGTATTCATCAGTATTCTGCACGCCGTCAATCAGATCTTCACAGCCTTTTACCGGCAGCAGCGTGGCATTTTGCAGCTCCGCGATTACGTTTTTGAGATACTCATGCGTAGCAGTCAAGCTGGTGCCAATCGCCGTTCCGCCCAAAGGCACCGTCAACAGCTGATCACGGGCGGCTTTCAGACGTTTGAGGTCGCGTTCCAACAGTGAGGCATAAGCATGAAACGAGCGGCCAAACGTGGTTGGAATCGCATCTTCCAATTGAGTACGCCCCATTTTAAGCGTGGTTTGGTATTTTTCAGCCAGCTGCTTAAGCGTTGCAATTACTTTTTTCAGCGTCAGCGACAGACGATCCGTAAGCTGAATCATGGTCAGATGGCCCGCGGTTGGGTAGGTATCATTGGTTGACTGTGATTTGTTGACGTCATCGTTGGGGTTGACCAGCTGATAGTCGCTTTTTTGGCCACCTAGCAGCTCAATCGCCCGGTTGGCAACGACTTCGTTAACGTTCATGTTGGTACTCGTGCCAGCACCGCCTTGGATCGCAGGGATGGCAAATTCATCTTCATATTCCTCAAAGTGTGCCAACAGATCCTGGCAGGCTTTGACAATCGCCAATGGAACACGCTCATCATCCCAACGGCCCGCTTTTTGATTGGCGCGGGCACAGGCCAGCTTAACGCGCAGGAAGTTCTTGACCAGCTCCCGATCATTGACGCTGCTGACGGCTGGAAAGTTGCCGCGAGCCCGGACAGTATGAATGCCATAGTAGGCGGTTTGTGGGACGCTTTGAATACCAAGTGAATCGTGTTCTTTTCTCATTATTAACACACCTTTCAAAAACCAATTTGCTTTCTCTTTATGGTTTAAGACTTTATCACCAGCTGCCCAACGTGTAAACCAATTTTGGGGACAAACGAATAATCACAAGTTTTGATCGATTTTAGTTGCTTAAAAAAGAAAAAACGGGCCTTTTTTATCTTTATTTTAATCATTCGTTGGATTTCTAATCAGATTCATCGTTTTAAACTAAACTAGACCAATTAAAAACAGTGCCGTCTTGAAAACAAGCTGACACTGTTTTGAGCTGTATTATTTTTTCCACAAAAAGTTGATCAGTAGGGAATCAACCTGTGAGTTGCTGTGTAATTTACTGTGCTGAGCCCGTGCACCTTTAATTTCATGCTCAGTATACGATTTGGCAACTGGCGACACCAGATAGCGCAGCGATTTGGATGAGTTGTTAGGAACCGTGCCATCAGAATTAGAGCCATCCTGCAGATTACCATAGATATTTAAGATCTTGACGCCGGTTGGATAGGTCGTTCGCAGCTTGGTCAGCTCACGATAGAAACGATTGGTTACGGCCGGCTTGCCATCCGCGGCCAGCTTTGATGATGCCTGGTTCTCACCATTCAAGCCATTGAAATGTCCGGCAATGTCAACTTGTTTTTGCAATTTCGGCAGCTGTTGGCTGTTGGGATGATCCAAAAGGCAATACATAATGTCCATATTGCCCATTGAGTGACCAACCAGATTCATCTTTTTGAAACCCCACTTTTGCTTAGCCGCGCTCAAAACGTTGAAAGCCCACTGTCCATCAGTATGATAGTTGGTTTCCCGCGGGTTTTCATAGTTGACTTCAATAATCGGATTAATGGCGTTGGCCTTGATCTGACCATGGAAGGTAACCTTGCCAGTACGGTCGACATTTGCCCAGATAATCGTATTGGTCGCTCCAGCTCGTTTGGCCACGTTAGCCATGTGTTCTTCAGCATGGCGGCTGCTGCCATAGCCATGAAAAAAGAAGGTCGGCGTTTTGGATTGAACGAACTGTTGAGCTGCTCGTGCTCGCTGCCACCAGCAAAGTCCACCGCTAATTACTGCCAATACCAAAATCGTCAGCAGCCACCGCCACTTTTTCAAAAGAAATTCGTGCATCTTCAAGTCCCCCAATTTGAATTTCTTTTAGCATAGCGGTTTTTAATTATTAAGTAAAATAACTTTTACTGATAGTAGGATACGAATTTTTAATCGTAGTAAAACGGGATGACTATTGCTGCTCATTGCCCTTGACAAAGCCAATCATCAGCCCGCCCTGTTCAGCATAAAAACTGCATAGTCCGCGGCATTCGCCAATTACTACCCTGGCATGGGGATACTCAGCCAACAGCAGCTTTTGAAACTGTTCGGCAGCTGCTCGATTCTGCACGTGATCGATTCTGACCGCGCCGCCTTGATAGCCTTTTTGTTCCATCTGGTTGATCAGGGTTTGGCAGCATTTCTTCGGACCACGTGCCTTGGTCAGCATTTTAAAGCTGCCTTGATCCGCCGTACCGATCACGCGCAGGTTCATCAAGTGTGCCACTTTAGCCAATACGGGACTGATCCGACCGTTTGCCGCGAGATTATCCAGTGAACCCAGTGCAAAGATCAGCTCAACTTGCGACATAAATTCATTTAAAGCCATCACGACCCGGTCAAACGACAGGCCGCTATTGATCAGCTCAGCCAGTTTTTCAGCCATTAAATGCATTGCCGGTCCAGCCGAAAGCGAGTCAAAGACTTGAATCTTAGCAGCGGGATGCGACTCAAGATAAATTGCTGCGGCTTGCTGAGCGGTACTATAGCTGCCCGACATTTTGCCAGTAATCGTCAAGACGTAGATTTCATCAGCATCCCCATAAGCGGCCAGCCACTGGGCCAGATTAGGACATGAAGAGGCGGCTGGCTGGCTCGTCTGCTGCAGGGCGGCTGTGAAAGCGGGCAGGTTGAGGGCTTCATCGTCAGACCAGACTTGATCTTCAATTGTCAGGGTGAGCGGAACATTAACGCATGCAACGTTTTTGATAGATTTTTCCAGCAGGTTGGCGCCGGAGTCAACGACGATCTTTTTCATTAATAGTTACCTCGATTACATTAGCGGTTTTTCGAAAACTCTTTACTTGAAGTTTAGTTGATCCAAATTCCAACGTCAAGTTTTTTAAAAACCGGAAAGAGAATATAAGATACTATTAGTTTAATTATCAAGCCTGAGCTATAATATTTTTAATTGATTTGTGAAAGGAAACCATGATGACTAAGAGAGAAGAAAGAATGGCCCAAGACCTGATTGATTTTAAACTGCCGCGCTATCAAGAGTTGCCTAACGTTGGCCTTTATCTGGAACAGACGACCAATTATCTGAATCAGTGCCTCAGTCCATTAGGCGACGTTAAGCTGACCAGCTCCATGATCAGCAACTATGTCAAGCATGGTTTGATCTCGCGGCCGCAAAAGAAGCTTTATCAAACAGAGCAGCTGGCCGAGCTGATGTTTATTGCCGTGGCTAAAAATGTCCTGCAGCTGGATAATCTAAAACTGGCAATTCGGATTCAGCGACAAAGCTATGACACGCAGACGGCCTATGACTATTTTTGCGAAGAGCTGGAAAACGTTTTGAGATATGTATTTGGCTTGCAAAACGAACTGGCCGTAGTTGGACATGACGATACCGAGCAAAAACACATGCTGCGCAACCTGATTATGACGGTCAGCCACAAAGTCTATCTCGACAAGTATTTTCAGACATTATCAGCTGGCGAATCAGTGCTCTCATCGCCCAAACAGTCACAACAATAGCGTCATGATAGTGAAACAAGCGGTCATTTGGCGTTAATTATATATATATCAAACAAACGTTGATATAACAGCATTTCTATCGCTTGAGTGCAATATTAGTGCAACGTTAACTATAATTGCGATAATTTCTGCTCAATTTCATCGTCAAGTTTATGTTTATATTCATCTATCAAGTAGGCATATACATCGCTAGTTGTCGTCATATTTGAGTGCCCTAATCGTTTGCTGATTGCGTAAATATCGATTCCTTGACTTAAAAGGAACGCAACATGACTGTGGCGGAGCGCGTGGAATGTGTAATCACGCTTTCTGATTCCAATCCGTTCCAAGTTTGATCTAAGATATGAGTTTAAATCCAGTAGCAAACTTTTCTTGAAAGATTGCGGAGTTTTAGCAAATAGAAGTGGCGTTTGATTAATTTTTAGCTGCGCTAATATTTTAAGCAGTTCACTATTAACCCGAATCGTTCTATTTGAGCTTTCATTTTTGGTCGGTTTAAATCCAGTTTGATATTTATAATCAACAGATTTATTAATCGTAATTGTTCGGTGCAAATAGTCAACGTCTTTCCAAGTCAAGGCGATAATTTCTGAAAATCGTGCACCGGTATAAATGGCAGTCAGAACGATATAAGGCTTAACGTTATCTGGTTTTAAATCGTCATTAAGAGCTGATATCAGCCGTTTAAGCTCACTGATAGATAAATATTCAGGATTGCGCGTCAACGATTTATTGTAGGTTATATTTGCGTTGTAGGTGAAATCTTTAGAAATGATACCATCTGCAATGGCTGATTTAACGCAAGCTTTGATCTTTGATGTCAACTCTTTCATTGTGCCCAACGAGTGATCTTTACCATATTCGTTTAAAAATTTCTGATACGTGCTGCGCTTAATTTGTTTGATTCTTGTATTGCCAAAATAGCTTGCGATAACTCGGTTAGCAATGATATAGTTGCCAGCCGTTGCCTTTGATATTTTTGGCAACCGGTAAGTTTCATACCACGTTTTAAAGTAGTCGGCAAAAATAGGGTCTGCTGCAATGTCAACACCATTGATCAGCTCATTTTCCATTTTTGTTGCATAGTCTTTAGCTTGTGCTTTGGTGGCAAACCCAGACTTTGCTTTCTGGTGAAGTTTCCCATTTTCATCATGCCAGCTGATACGGGCTTGCCATTTTCCGTTTCGTTTAGTAAAAGAAGCCATAGTAAATCCTTTCGTACATATGTTCGATTTAAGTCTATTTTTAAACCCTAGCTGTTACGGCTAGGGTATTTTTGTGTAATAAAAAACGTCATTAGCTGTACAACTAATGACGTCAAGGGCTCTTGGCCCACGTAAATAAAGAAGAGAAAGTTGATTTAAAAAGTAAACAACTCTCTCTTCGTTCCTTAATCGGAACAATAATATAAAGACCATTCGGTCAGCAGTCGCTCCTGCTAATGGCTATATTATTAAGCAATTGTCTTCTTTAGTCAATAGTTTTAAATATTTTTTCTTTGATTTTTAATAGTTTGTCATCTGAAATCATCACATTCCCAGTTATGGAATATTTAGTGAACTTAGCAACTCTTAGCTTGCTAATAGATCTAATAGCATTTGTGTTTGCATATGATTCTTTGTTGTACTTCTCGATCTTTTTTAGAAGTTTTTCTATTTCATTAACTTCGCTATGAAGTTGGTTGAGTTCATTTATAACTTGTTGATGAAAAGAAAGCGTGGTATCCATGTAGGATACATACGCAAAAATATTTTTATGTTGTTCCCAAGAATCGGTGCTTTTAATTTTGTTTATATAGCTAATTTCATTATTTTCTGCACGAACTATATCTGAAAAAGTATTTATGTCTGGAGTTTTAGGCGGTTGGAGCTGATTATCGCTTAAAAAATTAAATTCTTCATCAGTAAGTTTAATTTTAGGCGACGTGTTCGTTTTGTCAAAGGTTTCGAGTCTTTTCTGAAGACTATTGATTTTATTATTGCATTCTTCAATCCTAATAGTAAAAAGTTTTTGCACACCCTGTAGTAATTCGTATCCTAGTTTAGTGTAACCCTTATGAAATTTTGATGATAAAGGAACTACGATAATATCACGCTTATATTTAGTGTCATTTTTGGATAGAACAATAGCAAAATGCATTCCAGCCATTTCAGAGCCAACAGTTACACCATAGTTAACCATCACAATAGTTCCTTGCTTAAACTTACGATAGTATTTAGGAAGACTATTATTTAATTCTTGTTGTAAAGTGGTACCGTAAAAATCTATCCAGTCAGGCAATCGTTGTAATTTCCAGTTTTTATTATCGCTGTAATAAACATTGTTGAAGGTTGCAATTTTTTTACGCTTTGCTTCATTGTTCATACATAATCCTCCAATTTAAGTCTATTTTTAAACCCTAGCTGTTACGGCTAGGGTATTTTTGTTTATCTTGCTGTTTGCAATAAGCGTAAATAGTTTGAATCAATTTTGCTTGGATATCTTATAACACCGATTGAATGATCTTCTTTTTTATGTTGCTCCTCATTAAGAATAGCTACTGTTTTATAAAATTTATAAGTATTTTCACCAGTCAGACTGTCATATTGTCTAACTAATGGTTGAGCAATTTTATAAAGTCTAACGATATCTTTATAGCGTTGTTGCTTTCTATACATAATTTCTAATTTACGCAAAACATTAGTAGGGCGAATATCTAAAACAGATAACCACCATTTTTCAGCAACGTCCCAGTCGCCTTGCTTATATGCGATAGTTCCTGCAATAAGAAAAGGTGCATCAATACTTCCTAAATAATCGTCAATAGCAATTTCATTTGAATAATGAGCATAAGCATAATAATTATCGGGTGTCCATGAAAGCATATCTACAAATTCGTTTCTGGAACGTTCAATTGATGATTGTTTCGCTAACGGATATCCAGTTCTTTTATTAAACCTTTTATCACCTTTGCTTTCGTAATTAGGAAACTCATTTAAATATTGTTCAATTTCAGACAAGTCGATCTTTGGATTCGGAATCTCTCGTTTATTATTTATATGATTTGTTTTGGTTTCTGATTTATTTGTAACTTGCTTGTATCGAGTTACGGCTTGGCAAGAATTATTTTTAGCCCACAAACGGAAACCAACAGTATCTGGTATTGAGAAGTTTTTTAAGCATTTGCTGCATAAAATACCATCTTTAAATTTAGTCCTAGTAAAAAGGTGAGTTTTACGACCACAATTGCTACATAAACGTGCCATTGTTCTTACCTCATTTAATTTTTGCCAAATAATTCTCTGAATACTCGTCGTGATTCATAAACAGCCCATTTCTCAGAATGCATAGTTTTTGTGCTGCGAGCATTTGAAAGATTACAGTAATCATAATTGTAATGAGCAATTTCATGTAAAGAAGTTTTGATCCAGTCGTCGTTGCTTTGATTACAGTTGATGTAGACATCATTTCCTTCGATATGGCCATGATAATGCTGGCTAGGAACATCAATAAACCAAAATCGCAATTCAGGATATAAATCCTCAATGATTTCCAAATCGGACATAACAGAACACCTAGATACGCCGACGAAACTTTTTAGCTGCTTGAACCATTTCTATAATAGCTTGACGTTCTTCGTCGCTAATATCTGGGTCAATTGAATAAGCAATTAATTTTTGGTTCTTAGTTAGAGGCTTTTCGAATTCGTTTGAAATGTCGCTACTATAATCATTGCTTTCAACACCAGCTAATTTATCGAATGGAACATTTAAGATATCAGCTAATTTTTTAAGCATTTCAATAGAAGGGGTATTTCTTCCTAGTTCCCAACCAGAAACAGTTGTTGGTTTTACGTTGATCAGAGTTGCTAGTTCTTTCTGCGTGTAATGACGTTGTTTTCTATATTCTTTGATTCGTTCAGCAATTGCCATTTCATTCCCTCCTAACTATCTATATAATGGATAACTACACATTTAGTATATTCCATTTATACAAAAAAACTAGAA